>Ga0129306_1001351_pt1 | contig 28213 bp, 31 predicted proteins | sample P827metagenome_FD_94438 | JGI IMG/M metagenome (GOLD analysis project Ga0129306, IMG submission 94438) | Capybara group fecal microbial communities from Wisconsin, USA - P827 metagenome | ecosystem: Host-associated > Mammals > Digestive system > Large intestine > Fecal | place: USA: Wisconsin...
AACAACTTTATGTACCGGTTTCTTTTCTCTTTTTGCCATAATAAAAGGCCTCCTATGAATTTATTTTATCATAGAAGACCTCATTCGCTATTCCTTATTTACAGAAAAAGTTTCATAGACTCGTTTCTTCAGAGGATGCAGCATTCTCTTCGCTGATGGCGGAGAGAGAATCCATAGCATCGGATACCACTACATTGGCATCCACACAGATGCTTGCATCGCTCTTAATGCTTTGGGCACTTCTTACGGTAGACGAAATATCGTCCAGCATATTCTTAACACTTTCCACTGTGGAACTTAATACCTGCATCTGCTCGTCGTTACCCTTTTGAACCTCGCTGGCCATGGTAACGGCTTCCTGAGACTCATGCAACAAAACATCCATTTCATGACGGATTTCATCAGCCATGATTCGGGAATCATCTGCAAGTTTACCAATCTCTTCCGCAACTACGGCGAAACCACGTCCGGCGTCACCGGCACGGGCAGCCTCGATAGAGGCATTCAAGGATAACAGGTTGGTCTGGGTTGCAATGGAAGCAATGCCTTCAACTCGTTCGTTGATATTTTCAACAGCCTTTCCTGTGGCAGCAATTTTCTCCGAAATTTGGAGAATGTTGTGATTCATGTTCTCACTGCTTTGCTGCAACTCCTGGAGACTCTGAGCAGAAGCTGTGCTTGCCTGCTGCATACGGTCTGCCATTTCGGATAGGTTGTCGGTACTGGTTTGAACGCTGTCGGTAGCTTCTCCAATGTTTCCAACACTTTCTGATACGCTTTGAATTTCGTTGGCCTGATGGGTTGCACCGGCGGCAATACTCTGAACGGCGTTGGCAACGTCCTCCGCGGTCATGGAAATCTGGTTGGCTGTTTCCGCAACCTCCTCGGAAGAGTTGTTTACGGACAGAGTGGAGTCCTTGATACTATCCACAATACCTTCCAAACGTTCCAGAACTTCGTTCGTGTTATTAATGATTTCTCCAAATTCATCCTTTCGATGGGTGTATTTGGAAATCGGCAAAAATTCACCGTTGGACAGCTTGTGCATGGAAGCGTTTACAAGCTTTAATGGGTTTGTAAACGAGAAAGCCATGTTAATGGAAATAATCGTTGCGATAATGGCAAGTATAAGACCGATGAGTAAAATAATACGGATACTCTGTCTTGGCTTGGCCATAACCGTTTTGTAATCCGCAACTGCAATAACAATCCATCCGGTCTGCTCTTCTTTTTGGAAGGACATCAAAACTTTTTTACCATTATTTTGACCAAGGTAGCTTCCGGTATTTTTGGACTGTGCCATGGGGAAAACCGGGAGACTACTGAAGTCCTGCATGTTTTCCGCATCGATTTCATAGCCGGAATGTCCGATAAGCTGTCCGGTAGAATCCAAAATAAAGGCTTCTTCACCTTTGGATGCGTTGATAGCATCGGCAAGGAAATCGTGCAAAAATGTGAGGGCATATCCACGCTGAACCGTTCCGATAATATTGCCGCCATTATCTTTGATTGGGGTAATCAAGAAAATGGTGGCTGTACCGGTGGTTTTGGATACCAACACTTCTGAGATTGTAGTCTGTCCGGTCATGGCAGTCTGAAAATAATCACGATCGGAAATATTCTGTAATTCACCGGAAGAACGTACTACCTGGTTTCCGTCTGCACCGGTGATAACAATGGAGTTATCGCCCTGCAAGGTATCTTCTACGGAAACAAGCCAGTTCTGCATTGCGGCATCATCCCGCTCCTCTTGGGGAAGGCTCATGTAGGTGACCAGGTCACGATTGGATGCAATGGTTTTTATAGAAGACATCATCTTCTCGATTTCAATCATATAGGATTTTTCCACAACCGTTGCCTTTTTCGCATTGATGGATTCTGCATCTTCCATAGCCTGAGACATAGAGCTGCGGTAGCTGATTACCAGTGAGATGACAAGGGGAACGGTACAAAGTAAAACCATTACAAGAATCAATTTCGCCTTAACGCCACTAAATGAGAATTTTCCTCTTGGCTGCTTTTCCTTTTTTTCTTTCTTCTCTTTCTTTTCTTTTGCCATAATCAACGGACTCCTTCCATTAGTATTTTCCATATTCAGTGTTTTCTGACTGCAAAATACAGCCCGCTAAGTACAGAATAGCATACTTAGCGGGCTGCGAGAATTTAGTTCATTAAATTGTCAGAAAAAAATAATGAAATCATCATAAAGCCTGACGATGAGCAATTCCTTTTTTGCGGTAGTACTGTTCTTTATCTTGATACATAAGAGAGTCAGCAATTTTTTCAAGGTCTCGAATGGAAGCTTCCGGGTAGTCCTTGTGTGAAGCAAAACCCAGGGAAAGGGAAAGCTCCTTTACATAAATTCCTTGCCAGCCATTGGTGAGATTACGTATTTTACTGCAGATAATCTGGGGATCATCAGTAGTAAGAATCGCCATAAACTCATCTCCGCCGGTTCGATAGATTTTGCCATATCCGCGTACCGCTGCCAATAGGCAGTCGGCAGCGCCCTTTATCAGTTCATCGCCTGCAGCATGTCCTGCGGTGTCATTTGTTGGCTTCAGTCCATTTACGTCTACAGAAAGAATAGCAATATTGTCCGGTAATTGCTTGGACTCCAGTTCGGCAATATCTTCATCGTAATGACGACGATTATATAGTCGAGTTAACTCATCCGTTAGGGCAATTTTTAGGAGATGCTGCTCACGACGTTTTTCCTCATCTATATTTTGGGTGGTAACAACAATTGTTTTGGGGAAGCCATTGCTATCAGCTTCAATAGTAATATACTGGGTGCGGAACCAACCTCTGTGGATGCTTAGATATTCTCCTGCAATTATTTTCTTGTTAAAAAGACGAGTCTGTATTGTTGTTAAATCAGAAAAAAGCAGAAATTCCTCTACTTGATTGGCAGCTACATTTTGAGCAATCTCGTTTGCCATGCGCGTATGACTGCAGTTGGCCAAATGCAGAGGGTATTCTATTTTTTGACTGTCACGAAGTGAAAGCTCGGTTTCTTTTTCAAAGTCGATTAAATTAACATAATCATAGATTTCAGACATCGAGTCAAGGAGCTTCACCTGTTTGGTCAAGCGATTCTCACTTGCGGAAATGGTAATCTTATCCTCCAGTAGCATTTTTAAATAAGTAATCAGCCGTTTTCCAAGGTAATATCCGGCCACTGCCATAATTGTAGATTCAATGGTCAATCCACCGATTTCATTAAGGTAGTAATCCCGGGGGGAAGGATAGAAGGCGCTGGTAGCAATTACGTATTCGCCTGAAATCCAGGTGGCAACGTGCATCATGATATAATTAAAAAGTACGGTTGCAAAGTATATTTTCTTATCGCAAAACAAGAGACTGATCAGTGGAATTAAAAACCAGGTGACATGGATATATATATGGGCGTAAGACATATATACCAGCAAAATATTCAGCCCGCTTAGCACAAATAATGACGTATAGTAGGATGCCGGCCAAAGTCTTAAGAAAAGAGTGTGCATAATGGCCAGAAAAAGTACAACACCGGAAATAACCATGCAAGTGATATACGATGCCTCCGGAAAAATGTGACTGTAAATTCCAAGGGCGATGGCTGGCCCGGTGAGAATACAGAACCACAGAATCTTGTTCATAAATGTGTTTATGGTAATCCGATTATCCTGAAGAAAGGATTCAAAAATATCGGAAGAAAGGCTTTCGTTTTTCATATTAACTCCTTATACAATGAAATAGCGTATGAAATTTTAGCAATGATATATGATAAATGTATGAAGAAGCTATGATAGAAAAATGAAAACAAGTGGTGAAAAAAATCCTCCCGGATTGGCGCTTTGCTAATCCGGGAGGAGGGGGAAGTTTCAGTTATTCTAATTTAAATGTAGAAACAAAATTATTGATGGTTTCTACAGACTGGGATACGGTGTTGGCGCTGTCTGTAACATTCTGACTTTCTCCGGCCACTTCCTGGGCGCTTTCTGCCAGATTCTCTACAGTTGCGGTTACTTCTTCAGTGGAGACTGCTTCGGTACTCTTCTGGATTTCTTCCACGCTGATTGCGGCTTTTTCAGCCAGATTTTCAATTTGAGAAATAATATCGTTGATGATTTCGCTGATTTCCCGGCTTGCCTGGGCACTGTCATTTGCAAGGGAGCCGATTTCTGTAGCAACCACTGCAAAGCCTCTTCCGGCTTCTCCTGCACGGGCGGCCTCAATAGAGGCGTTAAGGGAAAGCAGGTTGGTTTGTCCGGCAATGGAATTAATCATTTCCACAATACCGTTGATTTGTTTTGCGCTTTCCTCAACTTTACCAACTACGTCGTTCATATCCTGCATAGCCGCAGAAATGGAATCCATACTGTTGGTTATGGTTTTCATTGGCTTTAACTGGCTTACGGTATCCATAATACTCATAAGCTGCATGTCTGTTGCTGCAACACCGGTTCTGCCGTTGGCAAGTGAAACTTTTTTGGCTACCGGGACTACCATTCCCTTTGCACGAGTAGATAGAATGAGAATGATGATTACAATTGCTACTGCCAGACTACGGTACGAATTTTAACACAATTGAAAAAATATAACAGTAACTTCACTAAAAAATCACAAATAATTCACAGATGTTAGGACGAAAAAAGGGCGAACCCGCTATTTTGAGGGAGTTCGCCCTTTGGAAGGTTGTATTTATTCGCAAATTACCATTTCCGGATTTGCTTTATTTACAATGTGCTTTGTAACGGTGGCACCTAACTCTTTTTCAATAAGAGCCTTCATTTCATCCAAGGCAGCGTTTAAGTTCTCGCTGCTGGTACCGTCGATGGTTTCAATAATCATAAAAGCATTGGTGGTATCTTCCGTCAGCATGGTACGGATACCTTCTCGCCAGTTAAAGCAACGGCAAATTGCGCCCTGGTCATCCTTGTACACAACTTCCCCTTCTGCCGGAGGATCACTTTCGTCGCTTCCGTATGTAATAAATTCTTCGCCACCCTGCGCAAGTGTCAGCTGAACATCCCCAACAAATTTGTCGATATCTTCTCCGCCAACCGGCACGCCGTATTTTAAGGAAATGCCGTTGTAAAGGTCAACCAGAGGATTGATGCATCCGATATCGTTCCCTTTGGCAACACGTTTTAAAAGTGCTTCAATGGAGCAACGAGCGCCCTTTTTGGTTTTGAATTTGTAAAAAGCATCTCGCCAGGTGCGAATTACCGGATTGGCGGTAAATTCGTCCTCTGCAATGTGTTTCTGCGCCTCAACCTGAGCATTCTGCAAATACTCGGCATACTTGTTCTCGTCTACAATGTGGTTATTTAAGCCGTTGCAAACAAGAATTCCGATTTCAACTTCAGGGAAAATTTCCATCAAATCCTGTCCAATAATAAATTTCTTCATGTGTTCAGCCTTCCTTTCTGAATTGGTAATTAGTAAAAAAGCACCCTATCTACACATCTTCTAAGACCTAACGATGTGTAAACGAGCGCACATGAGCTCACTACCCGGTGGCAGTATCAATATTATAATCAGATAATAACATGATTGATTTGATAAGTCAAGAAAAAACAGCTTCGGTTGGTGCTTGCTTGCCATCGGCTTGCGTGGTATCATATAGCATATGATGATGATATAGGGGGAGAATTCTATGGAAAACAACAGTCTTCGAATTGCCATTTGCGATGATGATCAGAAGGATCGCGACAGAGTGCATGGCTTGGTAAAAGAATACCTAGAGCAGAAGAATCTTGTGGCACAGGTACAGGTATTTGATCATCCGGATACCATGATTACGAAGTGCGAGCAGTTTCGCCCACACATTTACATACTGGACATTGTCATGCCTATGTTAACCGGAATTCAGGCGGCGAGGGAAATGCGCTGGAATCAGCCGGATGCCCAGATTATATTTGCAACGTCGGAAAGCTCTTTTGCACTGGAGTCCTTTGATGTAAATCCTATTAATTACATTATGAAGCCGGTGGAGCGGGAGAAATTATTCTCCACCCTGGATATGGCTATAAGCCGGGTTGAGATTGATAAGGATCGTTTTGTGACGGTAAAAGTGAAGGGCGGTATGCAGACACTGAGAATGGATGATATTCTTTACGTTGACTATCGGAATCATGTGGTATCCTACCATTTGAGTGGGGGAGATATGATATCAACCCCTACATTGCGAATCGGATTTTCCGAATATTTGGAGACCAATCATAAAGAGGATTTTGTTCGCTGTCATGAGTCTATTGCAGTGAATATTGCAGCCATCGACAAGCTGACCAAACAGGAAATTACCCTGCGAGGTGGCGAGATGGTTCCGGTATCCAAGAGCCGTTACGCAGAAGTGGTGGAAAAATATATGGATTATCGTTTTTAAAGAATAAGAAAATAAATTAAGTGTAAAACCGACCGGAATCCGTGTGAACCGGTCGGCTTTTGCGTAGATATGGTAAGGTTTGGACAGATTCGAAAATGCGAAAGGAGGATTGCTGATGGAGGAAAAGGCAAATGAGTATGATGTGCCAAAAAAAGAGGGAAGTGTTTGGCCCAATGATATTTGCCCGGCCTATACCCCCAGACAGGATGCAATCCCCAGTATTCGGGGGTGCTGGTATTGCCAATACGCGGATTTTCATTTAAAGGAAGAGCGGGTGTTGGAAGTTGGAATCTGTAAGTGGCCGGAAAAAATTTTAAAATAACCGAACCAATCCAAGTTTGAAGACAATATATAGATGTAAGGGCAAAAGCCCAATCTTAATCGCGACTAAGAGGAAGAGATACATGACGATTCAGGAGTTAGAAACTTACATCGAGCAATATGGAAACAGCATCTATGCTTTTTGCAGAAAGCTGTGTACGGATACAGAGCAGGCGGAGGAACTTTATCAGGAGGTCTGGTTAAAAGCAGTAAAAGACATTCGAAAGATTCGTTCCGATGAGAATGTAAAAAGCTATCTTTTAAGCATAGCGGTGGGAATCTGGAAGAACCGAAAAAAGAAATATGCTGTAAGAGACCGGATTGCACCGGCAGTACCGATTACGGAGGAAATGGAAAGCTTGCTTGCGGATGAGCGGGACGGAGCTTTAGAGGAGATTCTTCGGGAAGAAAGAAGGCAGGCAGTTCTACAGGCAATCGAGGACCTGGAGGATAACTACCGGATACCTGTTTTGCTTTTTTACATGGAAGAACAGTCTGTAAAAGAAATCGCCCATGCGCTGCATATTCCCCAGGGAACCGTAAAAAGAAGGCTGTGGGTCGCGAGAAACAAATTGTCGGAAAAGCTGGAGGGTTATATCAATGAGTAAAATAGATGAAATACTATATGACGCTTTAGAAAAAAAAGATGCGCCATCTGCCGAACTGAATCGCCGGATTTTGGAAAAAGCAAAAGCGGAGGATAAAATTATGGCATTTGGAAAAAGAAAAGTGGTAGCAGCTGCAGCAATCGCATTATGTATTACACTGGCGGGAGGCACAGGTTATGCAGCCTATCGTTATATGACGGCGAAGCAGGTAGTGAAGGAACTGGGAAGCCAAGAATTATCGGAGTATTTTAAGGATACGGACGTGGTGGCAACGAAAGAAGCCGGAAAGTATCGGTTCCGTTATCTGGGAAACGCTAGCGCAAAATTAAAGGATGCGTTTTTATCCCAGGAAGATAAGGATACGACGTATGTAGCCCTGGCAGTGGACAGACTGGATGGAAAGGCCATGAAGGAAGAGGAGTTTGTTGCATCCCCCTTAATCCAGGGATTAAATCCCCAGCAGTATAATGTGTACACCATGGGAGGCGGCGCTACCTGGAAGGTGAAAAACGGCGTATTATACATGATTATGAGTGTGGATTCCATTGAAATGTTCGCAGATCGGGAAGTATATCTTGCCATTACCGACGGACCGGATTATGTTGCGGGATATGAGTTTGATGAAGCTTCCGGAAAGATTTCACCAAAGGAAGACTTTGAAGGTCTCAACCTATTATTTACCATGGAAATGGACGAATCCAAAGCGGATACCAAAGCCCAGGAAGACTATCTGAAGAACTTTGGTCAGGCATCGGAAGAAGAGGATGAGCAGGAGTTTGCGGTAAAAGCGAAGGATGTGGATTTACAGGCATTTAGGGAACTGGATTTTGCTTCTATGGATACCGAAACTATTGACAAAATAGCGGAAAAGGGAGAATGCTTTGACACCTATGAATTTGAAGCGGATGATGAAGGTATCTTCCATGTGAATGTAGAGAATAAATATCTTTCTGCAGGAGGAACGTTTACAAAGAAGTTTTATGAAGAGGGAGAGGCAACCTTTGTGGAAGCCCATTATGCAGAGGATGAAGAAGTTGTAATTATGCAGTATGACCTGGTGGATAATGAGGGCATTCTGCATGAGAAATATATTAAGTTTTCACCGAAGCAGGTGAAGGACATTTTCGGACTTATCCGTTAATATATAAAACCATTTTATCAATCAAAACAGTGCAAAACAGACCGGATTCCGTGTGAGTTCGGTCTGTTTTGCTGTTAAGTGCTATACTCATGGCAAATGAAAACAAGAAATATGAAATAGTAAAGGAGAGTAAGAGCCATGGAAAAAACTTTGGGAACGATTCAGACATTTTCAAAAATAGGAAAGGTTTTAAGTAAGATTGCCTATATCTGCTGCCTGGTAGGCGGGATTTGTTGCATCGTAGGATTGTGTTCTTTAGCAATCGGCAGCGGGGATGTACTCAAGGTGGGTGGAGTTACCATCCACGGACTCATAGAGAAAAGCGCAGATATGAAAATGGGAACCATTTATGCGGCGGTTGTAAACGGTGCTATTGGTTGTGCCGGTGGGTTCGTTATAGCATTGCTTTGCGGGAAGTATTTTCAGCATGAGCTGGAGGCAGGCACACCTTTTACCATGGAAGGAGCAAAGGAATTACGAAGACTGGGCATCTTCTGGATTTGTGTTCCGATTATTACCAGAACCGTAATGGAAATTGCATATGCGGTTTTGGCACATATCATGGAGGTGTCCTCAAAGGTAGACCTTATGGGGGATGTATCCGGTGTGGGAATCGGCATCACCTTGATTGTGGTTTCTTTCCTTTGCCAGTATGGAGCAGAACGGTTAGAGTGAAAGACATTTTGGATGAGAAAGGAGACAGGATGATGAACAGAAAGTATGCAATAGGATTCGTTGGAACAGTGGGGGTGTTAATGATGGTGATTTCAGGATGTTGTTTTGTAAGAATGGACAATCATGCGAAGGAATATGATGACGATGCAAAGCTTAAAAGCGATGCAGGAAGTTATTCTTATACGGAAAGATTGGGAAATGTAGGGAGAAATGAAGCGGATTTGAAATTTGATTTTTCCGGAAATGATGTACTTTGGGAAATTGAAGCGGATAGGGATTGTACATTGTCCGGTAATTATGATATTGTAATCTCGAAGGGGGATTTTAAAATCATTTCGGTATCACCCATGGCAGAGATTACAAAAGTATGGGAAATGGAAGTTGGAGACAACTACGGCAATCTGGACATCCCGTTAAAGAAGGGGATGAACCGCATAAAGATTGTGGGAAAGCGGGCGCAGGGAGCCATGAAGATGCGGTTGAATCCTTCCGGCGATACCATGAAAATTACCCCGCATGAACATTTATAATAGTGACGGCGTGCGGACGTTCACACAGAGAATGAGGAGGATAAATGTATGGATTTTAAGGAGTTAAAAGAAAGTCTGGAACAAAAGGGATATCAGGTGAGTGAATTTGCGGATAAAGAGGAAGCGGCACGTTATCTGAATGAGCAGATTGATGGGAAAAGTGTGGGCTTCGGCGGTTCCATTACGCTGGATGAGATGGGACTTTATGAAAGTCTCGAAACCCACAATAAAGTATGGTGGCACTGGAAAGGAACCGATGGACTGGCAGCTCCGGAGATTCGGAAAGAAGCAATGTCCACCCAAGTGTATCTTTCTTCCGTAAACGGCATTGCCAAAACCGGTGAAATCATCAACATAGATGGCACCGGAAACCGGGTAGCAAGCACCATCTACGGACATGAGAAAGTGTATTTTGTAGTTGGTGAAAATAAAGTTGCGGATACGTTAGAAGGCGCTATGGATCGTGCCAGAAACATTGCGGCACCCTTAAATGCCCAAAGGTTAAACAGAAAAACCCCCTGTGCAAAAAAAGGGGATCGTTGCTACGATTGCAAGAGCCCGGAGCGGATTTGTAAGGCAGTGAGTATTTTCTGGGGCAAACCAAACAGTCAGGAGTTTGAAGTGGTGTTAATCCACCAGAAGTTGGGATATTAGAATAACATAAGAAGGGAGAGACGATGAGTGAAAATCAAGGAGCAATCCTATACATTAAAAAATGGCAAGGTTGCAACCATTAAGAGTACCGGTCCGGAGGATGGGGCAAGTTTTAATCGCCACATGGAGATGGTAAGTGCGGAAACCCATTTTATGGCAAGATGCCCGGAGGACGGTCAATTTAATTTGGAAAGACGGCAGGAGCAGCTTGCTGCTGTGGGGGAAAGCGAGACGGATTTTTCTATTGGCGTTTATGTGGACGGGGAAATTGTGGGGCAGATTATTGTGTCCATGCTTCGACCGCATTTAAAATTTCGGCATCGCTTTTATCTGGGAATGTCCATCCAACAGAAATATACGGGGGAAGGATTAGGCAGTTTTTTAATGGAACTTGCCATTGCCCAGGCGGAAGCAAACGGTATGGAACAGCTGGAACTTGGTGTGTTTAGCGATAATGACCGGGCAAGACATCTCTATCAGAAATACGACTTTAAAGAGTATGGTATGAATCCACGCGCTTTTAAGCTGAAGGACGGAAGTTACCGGGATGAAATTATTATGGTAAAATTTTTAAAATAGTGTTGACTCTCACAATGTGTTAGGGATTAAGGTAATAGTGAGCTCAGAAAAAACATCCATGGAGGAAACAAAAAATGCTAAAAATAGGAGATTTTTCAAAACTATCCAGAGTAAGTGTCAGGATGTTGCGTCACTATGATGATATCGGATTATTAAAACCGGCGGAAATTGATACCTTTACCGGATATCGGTATTATTGTGAGGAGCAGCTTTTTACCATCGGAAGGATTACGGCATTAAAAGATATGGGATTTTCCCTTACGGATATCATTCGAATCCTTGAAAGTTATGACGATACGGAAAAAATGGAAGCCTTTTTGTTGGAAAGACAGGAAGAACTGAAAAAGCTTTCCGAAGAGACGCAGTACAAACTGATGCTTCTGGAAACGGCCCGAAAGAGGCTGAGAAAGGAGCAAGCTATGAGTTATAATGTAACCGTAAAAACAATCCCTGAGAGATATGCAGCCACTGTGAGAATGATTATTCCGCGTTATGAGGATGAACAAAGAGCATGGAGCGTACTTCATTCAGAGTGTGGCAGAACAATCATACCGGCAGAGCCGTGTCTGGCCGGGGCGGATTTTTTCGACGAGGAATACAAAGAAGAAAATGTGGATGTGCGAATTTGGATGACTGTGAAGGGAACCTATGAGAATACAGAGCATGTAGAGTTTCAGACTCTTCCGGCAGTAAAGGTAGCAAGTTGTATTGTGAAAGGAAGCTATACCCAGCTTATAGATGCAACAGCCACAGCAATGGCCTGGATGCGAGATAATGGATACACCATGAATGGAGCGATGTTCTGCATATATCATGTGAGTCCGGCGCAGACGTCGAATCCGGATGAACTGGTGACAGAAATCTGTTTCCCGGTAGCGTAAAACATAAAGAACACAGGGAGCCAATCGGCTCCCTGAAATTTTATAAGGAGTAGTAAGATATGGAATATATTCCGGCAGAGAAGGGGATTCCATTTAAGGCAATTCGGTTGCAGACAAAGCAGGAGGCACAAAGCGCACCTACTCCGGTTACCACTTATGCATTATTTTACGATGGAGAATACGTGACAAATGAGCAGATGAATGAGAAGAAGTTTTTGAAACTACTTGAAAAGTGATGAATTTAGAATTTGCATCAGCCATCTTTTCGATTTAGAAGCTATGGCTTATCAATGATTTTATGAAATTACCAAAATCGTCAGCCATATCTTGAAATCAAGGAATGTAGCTGACGGCTTAAAACATGAAAATTCATTTGTCGTAAGCCAAATGGAGATTTATTTTAAACATGGCTGACGAAATTTCTAAATTCCGAGGACGAATGTGCTTCAGTATATTGTGTTTCATCAGCCATAAGGGAGTATTCTTAGGTAGTGGCTGTCGATTCTGGAGATTTCATGTTTGACAACGTCAGCCAGACTGTTGTTTTTTTAGGGGTGGCTTACGATTTTTGAGGATTCATATTTTCTACCATCAGCCAAGGGAGATTTTCCCATACCGTTGGCTGACAGAATTTGAAATTTCATGTTTCTGGGGGGAGGAGATAGGAATGGATTGGTTGATTTTACTAAAAAGGAACGGCCAAATTTGGTTGGTAAGTAGAAAATGCACAAATAAGGACATATGGGATATGTTGGAAACTTCCGACATGTTATAAGTAAGGGAACCCTTTGGGAAAGTATAGCTAAAGATGTTGAAGCAGATAAGGAAATCTGTGATGCATTAGCTTCTTATGATGAGAAAGCAAAAGCCGATTCTCTTATGGAAATCGGAGCAGCAGCATTGTTTGATGTAAATTCCAACATTAAAGTCGGCAAGATTTTAAAGAAGGATGCTTCCTTAATCTACAAATATGACAACACCCTGTACAAGGTTGAAATTACCGGTAAGCAGTTAAAGCAGTACATGGAGTGGTCTGCAGCATACTACAACACCTTAAATGAGAATGACCTTACTGTTTCCTATAATGAAAACATCAGAGCATATTCTTATGATATGTTTGCAGGCGTTAATTACGAAGTTAATGTATCCAAGGAAGTAGGACACAGAATTGAAAACCTTACCTTAGCAAACGGTAAAAAGGTAGAAGATAATAAGAAATATGTTATTGCAGTTAACAACTACAGAGCAAACTCCCAGCTTCTTTCATACGGCGACGTATTCAAGAAAGAAAATGGTGATACCTTACCGAAGCTTCTTGAGAAGGATGTAACTCCGGACGGATCTACCACTGCAGTTCGTGATTTGATTGCAAAATACATCAATGATGAATTACATGGAAAAGTATATCCGGAATATAGCAACAACTGGAAAATTACCGGAATCAACTGGGATGAAGCAGACCATGATAAGGTAGTTGCTCTTGCGGCAGCAGGACTTATTACTGTTCCAACTTCTCAGGACGGAAGAACACCAAATGTAAAATCTGTTACAAAGGAAGACCTGGCAACATTTGCAGATAAAACTACCAGCCGCGTAAAATTTGATGGCAATGGTGGTGTCACCAACGGACAGAGCATCTGCTATGTAGATGGTAAGAAATACGGTGAAAAAGCAACAACCTTCCGCGCAGGATACAAATTCAATGGCTGGTATACAGAGGCAAAAGGCGGAAAGCTTGTATCTGACAAAGAACTGGATGCACTTACCGAAAACCAGACCGTATATGCACATTGGACCAAAATTAACGTAAAGAACGTTAAGGTTTCTTTCGTAAAAGCCACAAAGAAATCCCTTTCCGTAAAATTCTTAAATGCTAAGAGTGCAGAGAAATTTGTAGTTTTCTACTCCGTAGACAAGAACTTCAAGAAAGGTGTTAAGAAGGTAACTGTTAAGGCTGCAAGCGCAACCTTAAAGAACCTGAAGGCAGGAAAGACCTATTACGTAAAAGTAAAAGCAACAGCTAAGGATTCTCTTGGAAGAACCGTTAGCAAGACATCTAAAGTTGTAAAAATGAAAACAAAATAAAATCTGTTTGTTATGGAAAAATTCGATATTCAGGAATATATGACGAAGGGCGTAGAGCGGGTAGTGGCAGATGCAGTAAAGGCAACCTTCAAGAATCCGAAGGAAAGTGCCTTTATGGCAAAATTTGCTATTGCCAGCCGTAACGCTTCAAAAAAGAGAAGGCGTGCAGAGGATGCGGGGGAGCATATTCCACCATTTTTGATTGCCAGTATTACCAGCCAGTGTAATCTGCATTGCGCAGGTTGTTATTCCAGGTGTAACCATGCGACTGTGGACGCAAAGCCGGTGAAACAGCTAAGTGCAGAGGAATGGAATACCATTTTTCAGGAAGCGGACGAGCTTGGAATCAGCTTTATTTTACTGGCTGGCGGCGAGCCCATGCTTCGCAGGGATGTAATAAGCTCCGCCGGAGAACGACAGAATATTCTGTTTCCGATTTTTACCAACGGAACCTATATGGATGAGGAGTATTTTGCTTTATTAGATCGGTGCCGGAACCTAATCCCCATTATGAGTATTGAAGGTGGGAAAGAAACCACTGATACCAGACGGGGAGAAGGGGTGTATGAGAAGCTGATTTCCTCCATGGATGAATTAAATGCTCGCGGTTTGATTTTCGGAGCTTCCGTGACGGTGACAACGGGAAACCTTCGGGAAGTAACGTCGGATGACTTTTTAAAGAAGCTTTCCGATCGAGGTTGTAAAGCTGTGATTTTCGTGGAGTTTGTGCCGGTTACGGAGGAGAGTACAGAACTTGCTCCGGGAGAAGAAGAGCGGGAATATTTACGTGGTGAAATTGCCCGGCTGCGAAAAGACCATCCGGAAATGGTTTACATATCTTTTCCGGGAGACGAGAAAAGCTCCGGTGGCTGTGTTGCCGCAGGACGAGGATTTTTCCATATCAATTCCCATGGTGGAGCAGAGCCTTGTCCTTTTTCGCCTTACTCGGATAGTAATGTGCGGGATACTTCTTTGCGGGAAGTGTTAAACTCCCGGCTGTTTAAAGAGCTTCGGGAGGGTGGATACCTTTTGGAGGATCATCCCGGTGGTTGCACTTTATTTGAGCGCAAAGAGGATGTGGAAAGAATTTTAAAGAATTAAGTGAAAAACAGGTCGGAATCCGTGTGATTCCGGTCTGTTTTTTTAGTTTTGGTATAATGAATGTAAAGGCATGATTTCTTGACCAGGAGAACGTAGATATGGTATGGTGGTGTAAGACAAAGCTGACGGTATATTTTGAAGCCCCCTTTTGGGTAGGAGTTTTTGAAAAAATCGAGGATGAAAAATTGACTGTTTCCAAGGTGACCTTTGGGGCAGAGCCTAAGGATTATGAAATTCGGGAGTTTGTGCTGAGAAATTACGGTCGTTTAAAATTCAGCCCGCCGGTGGAGGTAAAAGTGAAAAAAGAAGCCTCCAATCCCAAGCGGGTACAGCGGGAGGCTCGAAAGCAGTCCGGTAACCTTGGAATCGGAACCAAATCCCAGCAGGCGTTGCAATTGCAACGGGAAGAAAATAAACTTGTGCGTAAGACTGTCAGTAAGGAGCAGAAAGAAGCGGAAAAGCAGCGTCAGTTCGATTTAAAACAACAGAAAAAGAAGGAAAAGCATAAGGGCAGATAGGAGGAAAAACATGTTTTGGGATAAAGTATCACCGGTATACGATATTTTTGAAAATGTATATAACAGCAAGGTTTTTAATGGTACAGGAGAAAAGGTGGCGGAGTTGATTGAACCTTCCGACACAGTATTAGAGTGTGCCTGTGGAACCGGAGCCATTAGTATCTTCCTTGCGAAAAAATGTAAGCGACTGGTGGCCACAGATTTTTCTGTGGGAATGTTAAAACAGGCAGCGAAAAAATGCGGCGTATTTGATAACGTCATTTTTAAAAAGGCTGATATTACAAATATTAAATGCAAGGACGGACAGTTTGATAAGGTTGTTGCGGGAAATGTGATTCACCTTTTGCCAAAACCGGAGATTGCTCTGCGGGAGTTGGAGCGCGTGGTAAAACCCGGGGGCAAAATTATCATTCCAACCTATATCAATATGTCCAAGGGAAGCGGAAAAGCGGCGGTAAAGTTTTTAGAATTGTTAGGAGCAAATTTTAACCGACAGTTTACCTTTTATGAGTACGTACGTTTCTTCAAGGGATTAGGATATGAAGATGTGGAGTATTACGTGGTGGACGGACGGATGCCTTGTGCCATTGCGGTGATTACAAAGAAAAAATATCGTTACCTTACGTTGCGGGAGCGTCCGGAGTTAAAGGATGCTGCGGCGGAATGGTTTAGTAGCAAATGGCGTGTGCCAAAGGAAGCCTATTTGGAATGTATGGATGCGTTTTTAAACCGGGAAACGGAATATGGCTGGTATCTGTGTATGGATGGGGAAAAAATAATTGGTGGTATGGGCGTAATTGAAAACGACTTTCATAATCGAAAAGACCTTACGCCAAATGTTTGCGCCGTTTATACGGAGGAGAACTATCGAGGCCAGGGAATCGCAGGCAAGCTTTTAAATATGGTGGTAGAGGACATGCGAAAAAAAGGGATTTCTCCGCTTTATCTGCTCACGGATCACACCGGATTTTATGAGCGGTACGGTTGGGAATTTTTCTGCATGGTACAGGGAGACGGTGAAGAGGAAATGTCGCGGATGTACGTGCATAGATAAGATGAAACGGGAGTGTAGCCAGTGCTGCGCTCCCGTTTGTGTTACCATTTTTTTACGAATTTCAATAGCTTCTTATAGACCCTTCGGTAGGCAGAAGGAGTCCAGTGGATACCGTCTGCTCCGGTGTAGCTTGCAGCTAAAGAACCGGAAGAATCCCGAAGATAGGATGGGGTATTGAAATAGTGAATATCCCCTTTTTTCTTGGTGAGACCTTTCACCAATTTGTTAAAACGATTTACCGTAGCGTTGCTTACATTGCTTGCGTTACGGGTGGGGCCGATGCCCATAAGTACGATTTCAATGTTGGGATTTGAAGATACCAAACGTCGAATTATGCGTTTATAAGGCCGCATACTACGCCTGAGGGTGCGAGTAGAACCGTTTCCAACGCAGTCGTTGGTGCCCACCATGATGTAAACACGATCCGGTTTGTAGGCAATGCAGGTGGAAAGATCCTGACTGGCGACAGTGGCAACGCTGCGGCTGACAGCAGCATAGGATTTCTCGTTATGTCTTAAAATATTGTAAACTGCAAATCCGCTGGCTACAGAATCCCCTAAAATAGCGATACGTGCCGGCTTTTTGCGGGCCTTTTTACAGGCAACCTTGGACCAGGGGCCTTTTGCATCGGATGGTTTTGCAATGGCTCGCACCTTGTAATAATAGGTGCGCAGTGCTTTTGTCTTGGTATCCTTTGCAAAAGTTTTCGTAACGGTTGCCAATTTTTGGTAGCCGGAGCTTTTTTTGGTGGAGCGGTATACCTCGTAGTGAGAGGCGTTTGTTACCTTGTTCCAATGAATTTCATTTATTCCCTTTTCATAAGCCAGAATGCCGGTGATTTTCGCTTGCTTAAGAGCAGGTTCCTCGGCACAAATCCTTTGACTCGTCAGCAAAAGGCATAGAATCAGGAGTATAAGTTTTCCGGGACATGTTTTTTTCATTTTATCCAACCTCCATGTGAATGCGATATAGGATATTATAGCACAATTGCGGGCAAGTCTTCTTGCAAAATTTGGGTAAAAAACAGCCTGCACCGTATTTGGTGCAGGCTATAAATTTGCTTATTTAACTTGCTTCAAAAACCTCTCCCGCAACGCATTATCCGGGAAATCTCCCAGCGTAGCCACACCTTCTGAAGGAAGAAAACCACCTGCCATAAAGCTGTGACCGCCGCCGGAGCCGATATCTCCGATGGCGCCTGCAATCAACCTTCCGGCGTCCACTTTCGGGGTTTCTGAACGCACGGAAAATTTGTAGCCGTTGGGGCGTTTGGAATAAATGATGGCAACATCTACTTCCTCTAAGGAGAGAATGAAGTCTGCCACAACGGCAATCTGAGCGTCGGGACAGGAAAAAGGAATGCAGGCAAAGCCCACTTTATCATAAAGGATGATGTTTTCAATGGCAGAACCGTAGGCCTTCAAATCCCCGAATTCCATGTTGTTGGTGGATAGCTCTGTAAGCACCGGTTCCGATGCTTTTTCAAAAAGGTAGGCAAAAATATCAATATCCATGGGAGTTACACCCCGGGTAAAATGTGCCGTATCCATTTTCAATCCATATAAAAGCGCAGTAGCCGTCAGTTCCTCCGGTTCAATTTCCAGTTGGCGAAAGTATTCGCCAATGAGGGTTGCACAACTGCCGGTTTTGCGAACGTCTTTGTACAGATAATCTATGCCTGCTATGGTGGGGTGATGATCAATGCAGGCGATTTCATCTCCGGGTAAATCCTTAATATTACCGCCACCTTTTTGAGAATCAATGCAGATAACCGGATCTCCAGGTCGCATTTCCAAAGGCAATTCGTTCTCGGCATATATTTTTATTCCACACAGCTGTGTCATTTTGCGAGTGCTGACCCGGTCAATCTGCCCTACATAACAGAGGGTAGCGGGGATATCGAAATGTTCCAATAATTTTATAAAGCCAAAGCCGGCGCCGATGGCATCCGGATCCGGGAAATTGTGGGTTTGAACAAATACACGTTTACCGTAAAGATAATCCGTTAGTTTTTTGAATGCTTCTTTATCCATAACAGACCTCCTGCAAGTGCTGGTGGAGCTTCTATAGTGTATACCTGCATTTATTGTAACAAACTTCCAATGAATTGCAATAGATATTCAAGGAAGAAGTTCATAACAGAGACACTAAGCCATGATATAATATCCAAAAAAATAAACGGGGATTGGTAAAGGTCCCCGTCTGTTTGAGGAAATGAATCAGGATAAGACGTTGTAATCAAAATCAAATTATAAATTTCCAAACAAGGAAGCCGTAAATTGCCAAATGAACCGGGTACACAAAATAGAAAAACCATTTATTCATGGATTTGCCCTTGGTTCCCTGATACCGGGTAATAAAAAATAAGTCGACGACAGCTACCATTTCAAAACGATTCAACATAGTAAGACCGGCAACACCCAGTAAAAAGGTTCGCCAGTTTTCGCGGAACCAAACGTTGCCCCAATACATACCGATGAATCCGATAATACCGGTAGCGCCGTAATCTGCGCGGAGAAATTCATTGGCGTAGGCGCAGGCAACCATGATTGCGATACAGGCAAGGCTTTTTACAAGAATCATTTTCAGGGAGTCATCCATTACCGATTTTCCGGTTTTGGCTTCCAATTCCCGATCCAGTGCAAAGTGGTGTGTTCGCGGTCGAACTTTTTCCAGCAGGATGCACATAAATAGTCCGATGGACAAGGTGACAAATACATTTTGATATCCGAATTCTATAAAGACGTGGTTATCAAACTGATAGCGGCTTAGAAAGAAGGCACAATCAAAGGGAACCTCGGAAATAAATGCCAGCAGCAAAAGGCGTGCCAGATATTTCCAACGGTTACGGGTATGATACAAACCTTCAATCATCAGAAAGATAAAAATCGGAAATGCCATGCGACCGATTGAGCGGCAGACCCGATCCAGCTGGAGCATCCAGTCGTAGTAAGGAAGCTGAGAGCGATAAAGCCAGGTTTCTAATATACTGGCGCCAAAATGGTCTATAATCATGGTAATTACGGCTATCCACTTCAAGGTTGCTGCGGTAATTTCTTTTCTTTCGTTCATGGCCATTGTCACAGTCCTTTCCCGTTTATACTGTTTATTGTATAACTTTACATTCCGGAATGCAACCGGGATTCTATTCCTGCCTGTTTTTCGCATGCTACTGTTCAGAATGTAGTAATCATGTTATGATATGGTATGAGAGTTGATAATTTTTGTAGAAGATTGCAAAGCTCCCCTGCCACAATTGTGGCAGGGGGAAAATTGTATAAATCGCCGCTGCAAGCTGGCTTGCGAGAGCGATTTTATGCAATTTGTTCCTGCGGTCGCGCCACAGAGCAGCTTTGCAATCACCGCGGTAATATTTTTGAAAAAGGAGCATTCATAGCGTATGGGAATTGTAGTATTAGGTGCAGTATTTATTGATATTAAGGGACACTCCACTTCCAGCTATATACCGGCAGGAAGAAATGTCGGTACAGTGGAAGAGGTTCACGGTGGTGTCAGCAGAAATGTGGTTGAGGACATTGCAAATGTTGAGCTTAGACCGAAGTATGTTAGCCTTGTGGATGAGAGCGGTATTGGTTCAGCCGTATTAGACAAGCTTACAAAGCATAAAGTAGATACAAGATTTATTAGAAGAACTCCCGATGGCATGGGAAAATGGCTTGCTGTTTTTGATAATCATGGAGATGTTGTGGCATCTATTTCAAAGAGACCGGATCTATCTGTGATTAATGACATTCTTGATGAAGAGGGTGATGAGATTTTCCATGATGCAGACAGTATTGCGCTTGAGATAGATATGGAAAAGGAAACCATTAAGCGTGTATTTAAATATGCAGAAAAGTACAATCTTAAGGTTTATGCTGCTGTTTCCAATATGAGTATTGCAATTGAACGTAGAGATTTCCTTAAAAATGTGGAGTGCTTTGTATGTAATCAGCAGGAGGCCGGCATTCTTTTCATGGATGATTATTCAGAGAAGTCCCCGGAAGAGATGCAGGAAATTATATCTAAGAAGATTCAGGGCGCGCAGATTAAAAAGATGATTGTTACCATGGGGGATATGGGAGCTATATATGCGGATATTGATGGCAATACAGGTTTTGTTCCTGCCAGAAAGGTAGACATAAAGGATACTACCGGTGCCGGAGATTCATTTTTCGCCGGAGTTACCATTGGTCTTACCTATGGAAAAACACTGGAGGAAGCTTGTGAAATTGGTTCAACATTAGCAGCATCTGTTATTGTTACCTCAGATAATGTTTGCCCCAGATTTTTACCGAGTGAATTTGGGATTGAAGTACCGGAGGAGAAATAAACTTTTCATTGGAAATGTGAAACTATTTACTTGTGAAAGACATCAAACACATGGAAATCAAAACATGTAAAGGAGAATTTACAATGAAGAATGTATGGAAAAAAGTATTGGCAGGAGTTGCAATGCTTGCCTTAATTTGTACCCTTTGCCCGGTGGTTGGTGCATCGGATGTTCAAGCGGCATCAGTACGCAGCAAAATGTGTAAGTTGACAAAGGAATTTGTTAATTTTGCCGGTTTAGAGTGCTCAAATAATGAGTGGCTGGGAAAGGAGAAAAAGTACGATTTTTCTTCTAAAGCGACTCGTAGAGCAGTTGTTACTTACGCTGAGTACGATGGTAAACATCAGGATATGAGCTATTATTCCAAGAAATTATTTGGAAAAGGCATCGGAAAGGATAAAGAAATCAACATCGGAGATTGGGGATCAGCTTGGCCGGAGATCAAGGTAAATAAGTACACCAAATTGAAAAGTGGAAAGACTTGCGTAAAATTTTCTGTAATGTGGAAGAATGAAGAAGAAGGAACCACACAGAAATTGGCGACAGGAAAGCTGTATTTGAAGAAGAAAAGTGGTACTTACTACGGATATGTGGCAACGGAAATGACACTTACAAGAACGAATGAAGAATTCTAATAACGTATAGCGCAGAAAGCATAAGATTCCCAAAGGCATCTTGGTATCAAAGGATATCGGGATGCCTTTTTTGCGGTTGTCTTGGATTTGAAGGTAAGTGGCAAAAATCAGAGGGTGAAATGCACAGGAAGCTATGGTAAGATGAAAGGGAGAGGAGAGAGGGTATGCATTTTGTTGACGCAAAAGGAATTTTAACCGGAAATAATGGTTTTACTGGAATGAACATCTATCGGGGGTGTACTCATGGCTGCATTTACTGCGACAGCAGAAGTAAATGTTATCAGTTTACCCATGCCTTTGAAGATATTGAGGTGAAGCAGAATGCACCGGAGTTGCTTCGGGATGCACTACGAAGAAAGCGTAAGCGGTGTATAATTGGAACCGGTGCCATGTCAGATCCATATATGCATTGTGAGGAAGAACTTGGCCTTACCGGAAAGTGTTTGGAAATCATTTTGGAAAATGGATTCGGGGTTGCAATTCAGACAAAGTCAGATCGCATCCTACGTGACATAGATTTATTAGACAAGATTAATCGTACTGCAAAGTGCGTGGTACAGATGACTCTTACTACCTATGATGAGCTTTGCCGCATTATTGAGCCGAACGTCTGTAATACCAAACGACGAATAGAAGTCCTTGAAAAGATGCAGGAGCGTGGCATACCAACCGTGGTGTGGATGACGCCGATTTTACCCTATATTAATGACACGGAAGAAAACATCATGGCAATTCTTAAGGAGTGTAAGCGGGTTGGAGTAAAGGGTATTATTTGTTTTGGCATGGGAGTGACGCTGCGGGAAGGGGACAGGGAGTACTTCTATGAGGCTTTGGACAAGCACTTTCCGGGAATGAAGGAACGATATATTCGTGAGTTTGGCAATTCTTATAATGTACCGAGTCCCCGGGATAAGGAGTTGATGACGTTGTTTCGAAATTTCTGTAAGGAAAATGATATACTGCATATGCCGGATGCGTGCTTTCAGTACATGAGTGAATTGCCGGAGGAGTATACGCAGATGAGCCTATTTGGGATATAAATTAGTGGCTGTTTCGTGAATTTTACCCATTAAATGATGGAAAAGGGAACGTGGTAGGTAGTAGAAAAAAAGCTGTTTTCAGATTTTACATACGGAAATCCATTTTTTAGAAATTTGAATGTAAGAAGAGAAAGGAATCAGGAGAAAATATAGAGAAAAATGCCGCTTCAAGAGAAAAACACGAGTAGAAAGTTGCATTTCCTTACCGACCAACGGCGACATTTCAGTGAGTAGTAGGTAGGTTTATGAAAACAGAAATTTTTGACTACATTCTGATGTGAGAAAAAGACGGTTTAGTAGGTAGAACTCGAAAAACAAGTTTTCGAAGATACCTACTGTAATGGTGAAAGGTAAGTTTCAGTATGTAAAGAGAGGAGAACCGGGATGAAATTATTATTCGAAATCGACAAAAAGAATTACGATCCCAACGGAAAAGCCTTTTGTCGACCATCTGCAAGAGCGCTGATCTTTCGGGAGGGCAAGCTGGCGGTGATTTATAGTCATGCCCATAAGTTTTACAAGATTCCGGGAGGGGGAATTGAAGAAGGAGAGGATATGGTAGAAGCCATGATCCGTGAAGTGAAGGAAGAAGTGGGATTGACAGTAATTCCGAAATCGGTGAAAGAATACGGCTATGTGCGTCGAATTCAAAAAGGACATTACGAGCCGGTGTTTATACAGGATAACTACTACTATTTTTGCGAAGTAGAAGAGAAGCAGGTAGCGTCAAAGTTCTCTGAAAGTGAGAAAAAAGAGGGATTCGAAGCACAGTTCGTTGCATTAGAAGAGGCAATTAAAGTTAACGAAGACTTTTTAAAAGAGAACCATGATGATGGAATGATTGATAGAGAACTTCGGATAATGAAAATGGTGCAAAAAGAAATAAATCAAGTGTAAAATCACTCAGAATCCGTGTAAACAGGGAATGCTTTCATATTTGTATTATACTGAGAATGTGAGAAAGGCGGGAAATATGGAAACCGAAAGACTACTTATAGACGAAATAAAGGAAAGCGACAAGGGAGATTACTTTTGCAATATCACCCATGACAAGAAGGTGTTGGAAACCTTTATTTGCCCTTATACGGAAACCATGGAGGAACTGGATTTTACCAAATATGTGGGCAGCAAGGTGATGTTTGCCATTCGTCTGAAGGATACTGGAAAGATGATTGGAATCATCCTGCATTTTGGGGATACGGAAGAATCCTGCGAAATCGGTTACGCCATTGGTTCCGAATATTGGAATAAGGGATATGTAACGGAAGCGGCTGAGCGGTTTATGAAATATTGCTTTGAAGAAATGGGCATTCAGAAAGTCTATGCATCCTATTTTACCGGGAACGAGGGCTCGAAGCAGGTTATGGAAAAATGTGGCATGATCTACGACCACTTTGCGGAAAAAGAGCTGACCTATCTTGGAAAGGAGCGGGATTTGACCTACTACGTTAAAAGGAGATAGCATGAAGAATTATATAGAAATGGCGTGGCTGATGGAGCGCATCATGCATAAATACGCCCAATATGAGAAGATACCGCAGCAATATTGCGAAGATATTGTTTTGACCCAGCCGGAAATACATACTGTTGCCATTATCGGGGACAAAGAAGGTATTGGGATCACGGAGCTTGCAAAGATGCGAGGGATTACCAAAGGAGCTGTTTCCCAGATGGTAGATAAGCTGGTGGAAAAGGGGCTGGTGGAAAAAAGAGAAAACCCCCACTCCAAGGCGGCAATCAGCCTGTATCTTACCCCAAACGGACAGCGGGCCAGGGCAGAGCATCGAAAGATGCATGAAACTATGGGAACAAGGTTTGCAGCGATTTTGGAAAAAATCCCGGAAGACACCTGGGAAAGCATGAAGTGTTTTCTGGAAGCATTTGAAGAAGAACTTGACAGATAAGTCGGTGAAAATCGGCTTTATCTTATACAAAAAGTGTTTAGCAACTAAACAGTAAGGAGGAAGAAAATGAACAGTAAAATTGATTTTGTAAATGGGAAAACCGGTCCGGCACTGGGAAAAATGTTTCTGCCGCTTTTGGCGGCCATGACGTTAACTATGGTTTACAGCATGATTGACAGTCTGTGGGTAGGAAACCTTTTGGGAGAACACGGTATGTCGGCACTTACGGCAGGTACGGCAATTGTACTTATCATGAATTCTCTTGCCATGGGTATGGGAAACGGAATTTCTGTTATGGTTGCCAATCTGGTGGGAGCCGGGAAAAAAGAAAAACTTCCGGGAGCCATTGCTACCATCGTGGCAGTTTCCGCAGGACTATCGGTTACGGTAACCATTGGTATGGAACTTTTGGTTAGTCCGTTGCTTTCTTTATTAGGAACGCCGCAGGAAGTATTCGGAGACGCAGTGAAGTATTTGGCGATTTACCTGATTGGAAATGGAGCGTTGTATCTGTACATGCAGTTTACATCCATTTTCCGCGCATTTGGTGATCCGGTATTTCAGATGAAGGGAATGCTGCTTACATCTATTTTTAATGCGGCATTGGATCCGTTTTTTATTAAAATGTGGGGACTGGCAGGGGCAGCAGTCATTACGGTGGCGGCAGAGGTATTGTGCCTGGTATATGCAATTGTTTATTACAAAAAGCATAAGCTTTTTACCATGGATTTTGGAAAGGTGAATTTGGAAGATGCAAAAACCATGTTCCGCCTGTCGGTGCCTACCACCATTCAGGCCATTATGCCCCCCATCAGCTCCGCAGTGATGATTTCTTTTATTACGCCTTTTGGCATCAACGCCATGGCTGGCTTTGGTGTGGCAAGAAATTTAGAGTTGATTATGTTCATGCCCACCACAGGAATGTGCATGGCAATGACCACCATTGTGGGACAGTGTGTAGGAGCAGGCAGATTTGACCGGGCGAAGGATTACTTAAAAGCCGGGCTTTTCATGGGCGGTGGTTTGATTGCAGTTTTAAGCGCTTTAGTAATTGTATTTTCCGGGCAGCTTACCATGCTGTTTGGGCAGCCTGTCGCTGTTGCAAACGTAGTTGGCGGCTTCTTCCGGATTATCAGTATCGGATATGTGTTATACATGCTTACCAGTTGTATGCAGGGCTACATCACCGGACTTGGGAAGCCGGAAAAAGCAATGATTCTGCTAATTCTGTATTATCTTCCCTACCGTGTTCCGGTAGCTCTGGGCCTGGAAAAAGCTATGGGCTTAGATGGTATCTGGCTGGCATTTTTGCTGAGTCACGTGCTGGCATTTGGAACCGGCATCATTCTGGTTCGATGCTGTAAAAACAAGAAAGGAGAATGCAGAAATGAAGGTTTTGTATTTTAGTTCCACGGGGAATTGCTTATATGTGGCAAAAAGAACAGGCGGAGAGTGCCTGGCGATTCCTACATTGATTGAAAAGGGATCAGATGAATTTCGAGATGACGTTGTGGGAGTGATTTTTCCGGTGTATGGGCTATGCATCCCACCCTATGTGGAGGAATTTTTGAAAAAAATTACGGTGGAGTGTAAGTACTTTTTTGCCATTGCTACCTACGGATTTTTCTCAGGAGCAGTTTGCAGGGAGCTTGCTGCAATTACTACGAAAAACGGCAGGAAATTTGACTATGTGAACCGGATTAAAATGGCGGAAAACTGCATTACCTTCGCGGATATGGCAAAGCAAAAAGGAGATAGTGAGAAACAGCAAAAAGCCATTTCGGAGGTGCTTGCTGATGTTAACGGTCAAAAGCGTTATCAGCGAAAAGATTCGTTTTTCCACAAACTGATGACGGATAACCATAAGAAAAACTTTGAATACCCAACAGGCGTGGGCATTACGGGGGAACTTAACATAGCAGGAAGCTGTGGCGGCTGCGGGCTGTGTGCCAGAGTGTGTCCTACGAATAATATTGTCATAAAGGGCAGCAGACCGGTATTCGGGAAAAACTGTGTAAGCTGTGGCGGTTGTATGCAAAACTGTCCTCAAAATGCTATTCATCATGATAAAGAAAAAAGCGGGGCAAGGTACCGCAATCCCCATGTGATGACGAAAGAATTGATGCTGCGGTAAAGGGTTTTGGTTGCAACGGCAGAAAATGGTGCATTTGAAAAAAAGCGGAAGATGGAGTACACTTGTGTCATGGAGGGATACAAAATGATGGATTTTTTGGAAAACCATCTTGGAACCGTATTTTTAAATGATATTGTGGTCATCTATCTTTTGGGATATATGCACCGGGCATTTTATAGGCGGAAAGAGTGGACAAAAAATAAAAAGTGGGCGGTATGGCTTACTTATGCGCTGGCGTATCTGGTGCTGGTATCCGTGAATGAAATGCGCACCATGGTACTGACCATTGTTGTCAACATTGCCTGTTATCTGGTTCCCCTTTTTATTCTGTATCAGGTGGATAATCTGCGGGGCTTGGGATATTACGCCTTTTTTGGTGCAGGCGGTTTTGCGCTGGAGATCATGATGGCAGCCTATAACGGCGTGTTGAAAAATTCCACCCATACCACGTACGGAACCTTTTCTGTCGGTTCCACGGTGGTGCTAAGCCTTATGGAGATCGCGCTGGTGTATGCCATCTGTTTTTTCGGAAGCAAGAACCGGAACCTGAAATTTGATAGGGTAACGGGGATGTTTGCCGTGGTTCCTACGGTGTCGATTCTGCTGATATTGATCGATTATCTGCGTCTGGTGAGAAATTCCAACTGGTTTTTCAATCAGCAGCAGTATTTAGGCATGGTCATGATCCTTGCAGTGGTAAATATCGTATTTTTTGTATTTATGGAAAAATATATTGGACTTATGAAAAAAGAGCTGGCGGCAAAGCAGAATGAAATGAAGCTCCATGCCGAGGCGGAAATCATGGAAATGGCGACGAAAACCATGCAGGAGCGCTTAAGCGTTTCGGAGGAACTGATCCAGCAGGATCGCGCTATGCGCCATGACAGAAGGCATTTTGAAGCGCTGCTGTTATCGCTTTTGCAGGAAGGAAAAATCGCGGAAGTGCAAAAGTGTTTAGAGGAGCGCATGTCCCAGGAACCCAGGGCGGTGAAACGCTATTGCGAGAATACCACGGTCAACGCCGCCATCACCCACTATGTGTTCGTGGCGGAAAAGGAGGGGATTCCGGTTCGGGTGGCGGCGACCATCCCCAGGGAGGTGACGGTGGATGAAACGCAGCTTGCCATTGCCATCAGTAATCTTTTGGAAAACGCCATTCACGCCTGTGAAAAGGTTCCGAAGCAGGAGCGCTTTATTGAAGTGTCCGCGAAGTACAAAAGCCAGCTATTGCTGGAGATCGCCAACTCCTGCGAGAAAAAGGTGCCGTTGGATGAGGAGGGGCATCCGTTTACAACGGAGGAAAATCACGGGATCGGAACCAGAAGCGTGCTTTCCTTTGTAAATCAGACGGATAGCGAGATACGCTACATTGCGGAGGAAAAACAGTTCCGGGTAAGAATGATAATTGGATAGGAATCCGTGCAAAACAGACCCAAATCCGTGTGATGCGGGTCTGTTTTTTATAGTATGATATACTGATTTCATACAGAAAATGAGTGAGAATTGGCAATTACTTGAAAATAACAATAGTTAATTGCGAAACTCTTATGCCACGACCGTGGCATGTTGAATTTGCATAAAAATCGTTCTCGCAAGTTAACTTGCAGAGACGATTTATTATGCAAATTGCTCATGCGGCATTCGCCGCAG
>Ga0129306_1001352_pt1 | contig 28166 bp, 19 predicted proteins | sample P827metagenome_FD_94438 | JGI IMG/M metagenome (GOLD analysis project Ga0129306, IMG submission 94438) | Capybara group fecal microbial communities from Wisconsin, USA - P827 metagenome | ecosystem: Host-associated > Mammals > Digestive system > Large intestine > Fecal | place: USA: Wisconsin...
CTTCCACGGCGACGTGCACGCCGGCAACCTGATGTGCGACGGAACGCGCCTCACGGTGATCGACTACGGCAACGCCTCCAGGTTCTCGGCGAGCGAGCTCAACAGCCTCAAGTGGGCGCTCGCCTGGATTCCGGCGAAGAAAGCGTCCAAGTTCCTGGAAAACTACGAGAATCTTCTCTCGGCCGAAGGCAAGAAGACCCTCGCCGCCAAGCGCAATGACCTCGTCAGGGCGCTGCAGGAGGTCTTCGACCGCGCGGACGCCTCCGACATCGGGCGCGTCATGTCGGCGGCCTTCCAGCTCATCCAGGAGATGGGCGTGGAACTGCCGGGTCCGATCTTCAGCATGCTGCAGAGCATGCAGCGTCTGGACGAGACGGTGAGACTCATGAACGAGCAGCTGTCGGAGATCAAGACAGCGCTCAGGTCGATGAGGCTCACCGACACCCTCCAGGATGGCGAGACGATGCCCGACTTCCTCGTGCAGATTAAAGAGATGATCGATCCCCAGACGCGGACGAAAGACATTCACAACGGAATCACCCTCCAGACGGTCTTCACCCAATTCCAGGATCTGATTTCCTCCGGAAACGTCGACGATGAGATGGTTCTCAGCGAGCGCATCCGGGCCTTCAATTATTACGTGCAGGGGAACATGGGTGTGCAGCAGGAGGGCGACAACCAGCAGAATCAGACCTACGAAGCCAAGTTGAACACTTTGGTCGACAACTGGGCGAACAATCCCGACTCCGCCGAAGCGAGGTCGGCCGTCTTCGCCCAGCTCGACCAGATTCGCGAGTACGCAGATTTCGTTGCCCGATTCGGCGCCACAATCTCCCGTCTGAACGCAACCTCGATTCTGGCGACGCTCGCCGCCACGCCTTCCGAGCCCGTCTCGCAACACCGCGAAGAGTGGCGCCAGTTCGTGCATTCGCTGGTCGTGAACCAGCTCAAGCCGATGATCGCCAGCATCTTCAGCAACCTCAGGGAGACCCTTGTGGACGGCCAGGACCTGAACGGCGAAGTTATCCCGCTGATCAAGCCATACGAAGATGTGTCCGCCGGGTTCGGCAAGGCGATCATGCGCGGCAGCGAGAAGTTTGCGGCGTCCTTCAGGGGCCTCGGTGGGGTGTTCAGCGCCGTCAGCGGCGGCGGACTCAGCCTCAAGAACGCGATGAAGGAAGTCGCGAAGGACGCCGGCCGCCAGGCCCACCGCGAGACCTACGTGACGACGAACTACGGCAACTACGCCGCCGAGCACGGCCTCTACGACGCGGAGGTCGCCCAGATCGAGAAGTCGATGCAGGACTTCCGCTTCGTGCCGGACCTCGTGAAGACGTTCGCGAAGCCGGACTGGCACACCAAGCAGGCGAACCGTCTGGCGGTCGTCCAGTCGCTAAAGTTCAACATCAGCAACATCATGGCCGACCTCACCCGTGCCGGTTTCGCCGAGCGCGTCGCCGATGAGGTGAAGCGCAAGGAGTTCATCGAACTCGCGATGACGCACCTGATCGCGCCCCATCCCGAATGGTACCACGCCCTCGAGCAGGTGAACGCCGCCGGTATCGACCAGATCGCCGGCGACGACGTGGATGTGAAGAACGCGCTCCTGTTCCTGAAGTCAGTCGCGTCGAATCCGCCGGATGACCGGCTTACCGCCGCCGAGGAACATGAAATCGACGAACAGTTCAGCATCTTTTGATCAACAGCCCGTTTGCAGCGGAAAGGTTTAAATGACATTCGAAGAACTAATATCCGGTCTGGGTTCCAAAATCGGCGTCGAATTGACATCGGAGGACGGAGAGTGCGTCATCAACGCGGACGACATGGTCGTGACGCTCATGAGCCTGCCGGACTCCGACAGGCTCGCAGTCCACGGCGAAATCGGCGATCCGCCCCCCGAGGGACTGGAGCAGCTGCTCTCGGCCATGCTCGAGGCGAACCACCTCTTCGCCGGGACTGCTGGAGCTACGATCTCGCGCGACCATGAAACGGGCAGGTTCCATCTCTGCCGGCATGAGCCGCTCGCGACCATGGACGCGGACTCGCTCGCCGCACTCGTGGAGTCATTCGTGAACACTCTCGAGATATGGCGCAAGGCGATTGCCTCCTACCGCCCCGTCGCGAAGTCGGCTGCGGAGTGCACCGACGAGGCCCCGCAGTTCGGCGCCAACGGCTTCTTCCGGGTGTAGGGCGCGCTCATACCGCCTCCGCGCGCGTGGAAGGCGGAACGACGTACTTGGCGAAGGTCGATTACATCGGGTGAGGCACCGGCTGTATGGACGAGATCAGGAATTTCGTATCTTCAGCAGCCCGCGCTTTCTGAGGGCGTCGAGGGTTTCGGAGAGGCGCTCGCGCTTCCTGCGCGATTCGTCTTCCGGATCGGCGAAGAGCATCGGCTCCGAATCTTCGGGATAGTCCTGCAGATTTGCGACGCCGAAGCCGATAAGGCGCACGGTGTACTTCGTGCTCCCCTCCGGCCACTCGCGGTCGAAGAGCTTCAGCGCCGCCTCGCGGAACGCGAAGTCGTCGCGCGCGGGGTGCGCGAATGGCGCCTGCCGCGTAAGCGTCTCGAAGTCCGCGTCTCGCAGCTTGAGGCGCGCGGTGCGCGCCCAGCGCTTCTCGCGGCGGAACCTTAGCCCGACGTCGGTGACGAGCTCCAGGAGCTTCTCGCGCACCGCCTCGCGGTCCGAGATGTCCTCGTCGAAGGTGTGTTCGCGCGAGACGGACTTCTCCTCGCCCGGCTCCCAGTAGACTTTGTCGTCCGACTTCCCGAACGCCATGTCCACGAGATCGTCCGAGACGAGCGCGTTGCCGCGTCCGAGCCGCTGGACGTCTCCGCAGGTGGTGATTCCGTACGGCTTCAGCGCCTCGATCGTCTTCTTCCCGACGCCCCAGAGGATTCCGATCGGCTTGCGCGCGAGAAAGACCGCGATTTCGTCCGGCTCGAACGGCATCAGGGTGAGTCCGTCCGGCTTGTGCTGTTCGGACCCAATTTTCGCGAGGAGCCTGTTCGGCGCGATTCCGACGGAGCACGTCACGCCGCAGACGCGGCGTATCTCGCTTCGCAGAGCCTCGCCGAGCGCGACCGCACGTTCCGCGGCGGATGTGCCGCGGAAGAGGTGGAGCGATCCCGCGATGTCGAGGAACGCCTCGTCCACTGAAACGCCCTCGACGTATGGCGTGTAGTGCGAGAAGACTTCGAACGCCTTGTCCGACACGGCTTGGTATTTTGCCATGTCCGGATAGGTGAAGATCGCGTGCGGACATAGCTGGTAGGCCGTGCGGGAGGGCATCGCGCTGTGGATTCCGTACTTCCGCGCCTCGTAGGAGCACGTCGACACCACGCCGCGCTCGTGGGGTCCCGAGCCGACGACGAGAGGCTTCCCACGCCATTCGGGGTGGGACAGCAGCTCGACGGAAGCGAAGAACGCATCCATGTCTACATGCAGTATCACGGCCATGCGGCAATTATACCAAATCTTGCAATGCCCGTGGAAATGACGGCCCCATCCCCGTTGTGGGGGAAGGAAGTATACCGGGGCAATATACTTCAGTATAGTGCTTTCGGGGAGCTTTCGCATAATTGAGATTTGCAACAGCTTTCGGTAGAATATCCGGCAACAACAAAGAAAGGTCTGCCATGTCTCTGAAATCGAAATTCCAGTCCGTACTTTGCACCTTCGCCGCCTTGCTGGCCGAGGCCGCGCTGCTGCCGATGGCCGCTTCGGCGGACATTGTCATCAACGAGGTGATGGCGAAGAACGAGGCGACTCTCGCTACGATGAACGGAACGCAGGGCATTGACTGGGTGGAGCTCTACAACTCCGGGGACGAGGAGGTGGACATCACGGGATGGTATCTCTTCAACAAGCCCAAGAAGTCTCCCGACGAATGGACGCAGATACAGGGCGAGTGCAGGATTCCGGCGAAGGGCTATCGGATCGTGTGGTGCGACGGGGACGGAATCTGCACCTCGTGGGATGCGTCCGAGCCGCATGTCGCCTGCAACATCTCCACCGACGCCGGCAAGCACACGGTGTTCATCGCATCCGCCGCAGACAAGGAGGCGATCATCCATCGCGTCGAGATGCCCCAGAGCCACGCGGACATCTCCTACGGATTCGGCCATCTTCCTAACATGCTCCTCGGCGAGGACGCCCCGGCGCAGTACAAAGTCGGTTCCGGCGCATGGAAGCAGGCGAGCGGTCCGCTCGGCATGAGCGCCTCCGCAGGCGTTCTTAGGACAGTCGCGTACAACCTAAACTACTACGGCGACCTCAGGATAAACAACCTCGAGGACGCGGAGCGGTACGCGGCGGATTCGAGCTACTGGCGCACCGATGTCGCGAAGCCTGTCGCGGACGGAACCGTCGACTCGTTCGCGCTCCGGCTGAAGGGCGTGAGCCGCGGGGACTTCGGTTCGTACAACGACATCCCTGGTTTCTCCAAGGCGAGCCTCGTGTGCAGGATCTCCGGCGCGGTGAAGATTCCGGAGTCAGGCGAGTGGACCTTCTCAACCGGATGTTTCGGAGGCGCCGTCGTGCGGCTGAAGCGGCTGGGCGTCGTGTGGTCGTTTGGCGACACGGACAGCGTGCCGTCCGGCTATGCCCGTTCGCTCGACACCCTCGATCTCGATGCTGGGGTGTACGAGATCGAGGTCGTGTGGTTCAAGGATTCGCGCGACGGACTCTACTACGTGCTCGACCTCAGTGCGGCGAAGGGGCGTAAAGAGACATTCAGCACGGATGTCTTCAAGGTGATCGGCAGCGCCGGCAGCGACATCACGGTGGCGAGTCCGCTTGGCGCGCAGATCGCGAACGACATCAGCGGCGAGATGCTCGGCGTCTCCCGTACTCTCTCCTGGAAGTCGACGTTCTCCGTTGAGGATCCTTCCGCGGCGGGCACCGCAAAGCTCCTCGTCCGCTATTCCGATCCGTTCGTGGCCAAGTTCAACGGCACGGAGGTTGCCTCTGTCGCAGATGTAGGCTCGCGCACGGCGGAGGAGATGGCGAAGGTCGTGGAGTTTCCGATCGACGAGTCGCTCATGCGGACAGAGAACACGCTCGAGGTCACGATGACGAATGGCTCGACCGGCGATTCCGAGCTGCTTCTCTCCGCTGGCGTTGCGAGCATGGAGGACAGGCTCGTCGGGCTATATTTCGAGGAACCCACGCCTGGTGCGGCGAATTCCGACGCGGGGCGCACCCCGTACACGCCGGAGGTTGTCTTCAGCGAGCGCCACGGATACAAGACCGAGCCGTTCCAGCTTGTGCTGAGCTGCGCGGGCGAGGAGAACGCGGATCGGAAGATATACTACACCACGGACGGGACGAGGCCGGATCCATCCTCGTCGGCGACTCGCCTTTACACCTCGCCGATCGCCATCGACAGGACTACGTGCGTCCGTGCCTGCGCCTGCGACGCGAACAGTCTTTTCGAGACGCAGTGGTCGGCCACGTATCTCTTCCTCTCCGACATCCTCCGGCAGGACTCGTCGGTTCCGGCGGGTTTCCCGGCCGACAAGGAGGTGAACGGGCAGTACATGACGTACGGACTCGACAAGGCGATCCTCGCCGACTCGAAGATGCTGTCGCGGTTCACGAAGAGCTTCACGAACGGAATCCGCACCGTCTCGATCGTAATGGATCCGAAGGATTTGTTCGACGGCACCAAGGGAATCTACTGCCATGCACAGAACCGCGGCCGCGACTGGGAGCGTCCGACGATGCTCGAGCAGATACACCCCGGCGACCAGGAGGATGAGTTCACCGCCATTTGCGGAATACGCATCCGCGGTGCCTACAGCCGCAACGCGAACTACAGGAAGCACAGCTTCCACATGATCTTCCGCGGCGAGTACGGAATGGACCGCCTGGAGCATCCGCTCTTCGGCGACGAGGGCGCGGAGAGCTTCAAGCGCATCGACTTCCGCACCGAGCAGAACAACGCCTGGGTGAACTACGACGCCCATTCGAGGAAGGAGACGATGGTCAACGAGGTATTCTCGCGCGATTCGCAGCGCGACATGGGCCAGCCGTACAACCGCAGCAACTACTACCACCTCTTCATCAACGGAATCTACTGGGGCGTCTACCAGACGGAGGAGCGCGTCGAGAAGAACTACGCCGCGGACTACCTTGGGGGAGACGACGACAACTACGACGTCATCCGCACCACGAGCATGAACGGCGGGAACTACCACAACGAGGTCGCCGACGGAAACGAGGACGCGTGGAGTCTGCTCCATTCGATCACGCTCGAGGGCTACGGCGCCGACCACCCTGGCAACTACAACCGCGTGCGCGGGCTCAATCCCGACGGAACTAGGAACTTCGACTATCCGATCCTTCTCGACGTCACGAACCTCGTCTGCTACCTGCTGACCTCGCAGTGGGGCGCGGACGGGGACAGTCCGGCGAACGGACACAACACCGTCAACAACGTCATCGCCTACCGAAACCGCGTGGAGGGCGACTCGACGAGCGAGGGCTTCAAGTTCAACCGGCACGACGCGGAGAACTCCATGTCTTCGCGCAAGCTGACCGACGGGTACACCTCCGGCGCGCACTACCTGACGTACGGCAAGATCACGCCCGGCACAAGCACCGCCGACCTCAAGAACTTCAACCCCACAGCGCTGCACGTCGCGCTGATGGATAACGCCGAATACAGGCGCACGTTCCAGGACATCGTCCAGAAGCAGTTCTTCTCCGCCGACGGAGCGATGACCGTCGAGGCGTGCGAGGCGCGCTACCGCGCCCGCATGGCGGAGATCGAGGACGCGGTGGTCGCAGAGCTCGCGCGCTGGGGCGACGGCAGGTTCGGCTATTCGACGTGGGAGAGCGCATGCAACTCCGACCTCGAGTTCATCGAGAAGAGGCTTCCTTACCTCATGTCCAACTACCGCTCGCTCAAGTGGTTCCCGAAGACCGACGCGCCGACGATTCTGGACAGCCTTGCAGAGATGCTTAGAAGCGGGACCTATGTCGGAGGAAACGGACGCGTCTACCTCAACGGAGGCGACCAGGGGAAGATTTACTACACGACCGACGGGAGCGATCCGTGGCTCGCGAACGGCTCGCGCAACCCCGCGGCGATTGAGTTCACGGGATCCGCCCCCGGCAAGACGAAGGTGAAGATTGTCTCCACCGGCGATGTCTGGAGGTATTTCGAAGGCGACGCCGCTCCGGACGGGGAGTGGACGGCTGCAGGATACAACGACTCGCTATGGAAGGAGGGCAGGAGCAGCTTCGGATTCGTGAACACCGCCTCGTCTGACAGAACCTTCGCGACCCAGCTCAGCCGCTATCAGTCCAACGGGACCAGCAACATCAAGGCCTTCTTCTTCCGCCGGAAGTTCACGCTCCCGGCGGAGGCGAACGCGGAGTCGCTGACGAAGCTTTTCGTCGACATCGACTGCGACGACGGCTACATAGCCTACATCAACGGCGTGGAAGTCAAGCGCGAGAACGTCGACACCGCAGGCTATACCTTCTCTGGCAACGGACAGACGAACATCGACCTTCCGTCGCCGGCGACGCGCTGGGAATTTTCCGCCGGACTACTCAAGACTGGCGAGAACACCCTCGCAGTCGAGCTGCACCAGTGCCACGGCAACTCGTCCGACGCGTGGTGGAATCTCGAGGCGTCCTACGAGAGCGCATCCGGCCAGAGCGAAGGCGGCATTGCGGTTCCCGTCGGCGGAATGGTCCTGAAGGCGCGCGTCTACAATTCCTCGCGCGGCGAATGGAGCGCGCTCAGCGAGGTGAGTCTGCTCGGAGCCTACGGCGGCGGCGGCTCGCTCAACCAGGACCAGCTGCGGTTCTACGAGATCTACGGCTCGACGAAGACGAACGCGACTGAGGCCACGGGTGACGTTGGCGAGTACATCGTCCTCACTAACATCTCCGCGAAGACGGTGGGACTCGTGGGGCTGAAGGTCAACGTGGAGAAGCTCAAGGACTGGAACAAGAGCGGCGAGGAGGCCTCGAAGTGTCTGTTCGTCCTCACGAGCGGATCCATCGCACCTTACGGATCGGTGCGTCTCGACCAGGATGTCTACTGGGGCGGTGATCCCGTGAACAAAAAGATCACGAACGGTGACGTCTACGTCTGCTTGACGGACTGCGCCGGCTCGGTGGTGCAGTGCGGGGAGGCGGCATTCGACGGAGTGCTGTATCCTGGCGTCGACATGGAAGGCGCCGCGCTGAGGGCGGTTTCGTTCGAAAGGGAGATGACGAATGACGCGGACCACTGGTGTTCGTCCGAGGGTTCGTCCGTTCCGCCTGCCCCTGTCTGGGACGTCGCGGGGAAGTCCGGCGGCATCGTGGGCCTCTCCGATGGCCACGGCGGAAAGCGCGTGTCGTTCAGGTCGATTTCGCTGAAGGACGGGAAGATCGCTGTTGAGTTCGCCGCGGGGAGGGTAGATGCCGACGGACAGAAGTTCGCGCTTGTCTGCAAGCGCAGGCTGACGGACGCGGAGACGTTCACCGTCACAGTGACGCTGTCCGACGACAGGAGCGGAAATGCGACGATCGGGGCCCTCGAGGGCGTCACGGACGAGCCGTCGCTCTTCATCCTCGGCATAGGCCCGGCTGCGGCGGAGTGACCGCCGCGCCGTAGCCGCGCCGCGGGCGGCGGTATTTTTGATATAATATGCGCCATGAGAGTTTTGACAGGCATACAGCCCTCGGGCAAGCTGCACTGGGGCAACTACTTCGGCGCGATGAAATCGATGTTCGACCTTCAGGAGAAGGGCGAGAACTTCATGTTCATCGCGAACTTCCACGCAATGACGACTGTGCGCGACGGCGCGCTACTGAGGGAGGCGACCCGAGACGTGGCGCTCGACTACCTCGCGTGCGGACTCGACCCCGAGAAGTCCGTCATATACAGGCAGAGCGACGTCCCTGAGGTGCAGGAGCTCGCGTGGTACCTTTCGTGCCTCACGCCGATGGGCCTCCTCGAGCGCTGCCACAGCTACAAGGACAAGATGGCGCACGGATTCGAGGCTACGCACGGGCTCTTCGCGTATCCCGTCCTCATGGCGGCGGACATCCTCATCATGAACGCCGACCTCGTTCCGGTGGGGAAGGACCAGAAGCAGCACCTCGAGGTGACGCGCGACCTCGCGCAGAAGTTCAACAACGCGTACGGCGAGATATTCAAGCTTCCGGACGCGTACATCCCCGAGAACGTCGCGACGATCCCGGGCACGGACGGGCAGAAGATGTCCAAGTCCTACCACAACACGATCGAGCTTTTCGATCCGTCGGCAAAGAAGAAGATCATGGCCATTGTCACCGACTCGAAGACGATGGAGGAGCCGAAGGAGCCCGAGGGCAACTCGATCTACGAGATGTACAAGCTCTTCGCGACGCCCGAGGAGGTCGCGACGATGGCCGCGAACTTCCGCGCCGGCAACTACGGCTACGGACACGCGAAGAAGGAGCTGCTCGCCGCGTATAAGCGCCTCTTTGATCCGTTCAAGGAGAGACGCGAGGCCCTTGCGAAGGACCCCGCCTCGCTCGAGGACATCCTTCAGGCGGGCGCGAAGAAGGCTCGCGCGGCCGCCGCGGTGCAGATGGAGAAGGTCCGCAAGGCTGTCGGACTCTGAGAAAGGCAGGAGAAGTCGATGAAGGCCAAGACGTTCATAGACCAGGTGGAGGTGATCGTCCGCTCCGGAAAGGGCGGCGACGGATCGATGTCGTTCCGCCGCGAGGCACTCGTCGAGTTCGGCGGGCCGGACGGAGGTGACGGCGGACGCGGAGGGGACGTCGTCTTCAAGGCGTCCGACCACATAAACTCGCTCCTTTCGCTCTACTACGACCCCAAGTGCTTCGCGCAGGACGGCGGGCCCGGACAGGGCCAGAAGATGTACGGCAAGCGCGGGAAGGACCTCATTGTGCCTGTCCCGCTCGGCACCGAGGTGTACGACGTCGACACGGGGCTTCTGGTGGCGGACATCGTGGAGCCGGGACAGACGGCGATCGTCGCGAAGGGCGGAGCCGGAGGCTTCGGCAACGTCCACTTCAAGTCGTCCGTCAACCAGGCGCCGACGGAGCACACCCCCGGCGGACCCGCCGAGGAGCGCAGGCTAAGGCTCGAACTCAAGACCATCGCGGACGCGGGGCTCCTCGGCTTCCCGAACGCCGGCAAGAGCTCGCTCCTCTCGTGCGTCTCCTCTGCAACGCCCAAGATCGCGAGCTATCCGTTTACGACGCTGAACCCCATTGTTGGCACAATAGTCTATCCCGACTACGCGAAGATAAGGATGGCCGACGTGCCCGGAATCATCGAGGGCGCGGCGAAGGGCGTGGGGCTGGGGCTTGCGTTCCTCAGGCACCTCGAGCGCTCGAAGGTGCTGATCTACGTCATCGACATGGCTGGCACGGACAACCGCGAGCCGTGGAAGGACTACGAGGTGCTCAAGAAGGAGATCGACGAGTATTCGGTTGAGCTCGCGGAGCGCCCGTACCTAGTCGTCGCCAACAAGCTCGACGTAGAGTGCGCGAAGGAGAACCTCGAGCGCTTCGTGAAGGAGACGGGCGTCACGCCTATATGCGTTTCGTGCGAGACGCGCGAGGGCGTTGATGCGTTCCTCGAGGAGCTCAGGAAGCTCGTGAACCCCGTTGTCAAGTTCCACCATACGCACGAGGTCGCGCCGGACATCTCGGAGATGCCCGACACGACCGGCGACGAGATCCCCGAGGAGGCGCTCAAGTTCGCGACGTTCCTCAAGTTCGACGCGCCGAAGGCGAAGAGCCATCCGTCGCGCGGCAACATACACTGATTCATTGGGGACTGTCCCCTGTTGTTTCTGCAAAGGAGAGACGATGAAGGCAATAGCAGCAGCTGTTCCAGTTGTGTTTGTCGCGTTTGCGGCGTGGATATGGTGGGGCTGGCGCATCGAGCCCGAGAACGGGCAGATCGCAGTCCTCATGAAGAAGACCGGCAGGGACCTTCCGCCCGAGGCGATCCTCTCGCCAGGGCCCGAGTACAAGGGAATACAGGCGGAGGTGCTGCCCGAAGGCCGCTACTTCCGCAATCCGTGGACATGGGAGTGGAGGTACTTCCGCGCGATGGACATCCCCGCGGGGAAGTTCGGCGTTCTCGTTAGGAAGTTCGGCAAGGACCTTCCCGCCGGCGAGATAATCGCCCGCGACGACTCCTTCAAGGGCATCGTCCGCGACGTCCTCGGCACGGGCCGCCACCGCATAAATCCCTTCGCCTACGACGTCAAGCTGTACGACGACATCACGATCAAGCCGGGGCACGTCGGCGTCGTGACGCGGCTTACGGGGTCCGACATCCTTTCCGAAGGCGCGGACGACGCGACGGGAACCGGATTTCTCGTCGGAGAGGGCGCGAAGGGCGTGACGGACGGGATCCTCAAGGAAGGAACGCACCGCCTCAACCCGTTCCTCTACTCCGTCTCGATCGTGAACGTGCAGAGCCAGCGCTTCGAGCTCTCCGGCGCCGACGCGATAACGTTCCTAACCCAGGATGGCTTCACGGTGCAGGCAGAGGGAACGCTTGAGTTCAACTTGCAGCTCGACAAGGTCGCGCTCCTCTCGCACGAGGTCGGCGACATGGATGACATCCTCCAGAAGATCATCCTTCCCTCCGCGCGCGGATTCTCGCGCATCGAGGGTTCGAAGAAGGTCGCGACCGAATTCATCGTCGGCGAGTCCCGCCAGGCGTTTCAGAATTCGCTCGAGGCGTATTTGAAGGGCGTCTGCGCGCCGTGGGGCATCTCGCTCAACTCTGTCCTCATCCGCGACATCTTTGCGCCGCAGGAAGTCGCGGCGATCATCCGCGCGAGGGAGCTCGCCGTCCAGGAGGCGAAGAAGATCGACCAGCAGATCGTCCAGGCGCAGTCGCTCGCCGAGCTCGGCCGCCAGAAGTCGCTCGCTGACCGCAACTCCAAGGTCGTGGCGGCGGAGACTGAGCGCATCCAGAGCAAGATCGCCGCGGAGCAGACGAGGGCCGAGGCCACAATCGCGGCGGAGACGAGGCTGACGGTTGCTGCGACGGAGCTCAAGGCGGCGGAAGCCGAGGCCGCCGCGAAGCTCGCCAAGGCCGAGGCCGACCGCAGGGTCGTCGAGGCGAGGACGACCGCCGAGGCTGAGGTCATGGCGCGCGAAGTCGCGGTATACTCGGACGAGCGCGACTACCTCAGGGCGAGGCTCTACGAGAAGACGGCGCCGCGCGTGACCGACGTCGTGACTGCCGACGATCCGCGCGAAATGATGGGAATCCCTGCCAAAAGCGCCTTCGGCAACGAGAAAGGAGGTGCGAAATGAACAATTTCGGAAAGTTTGCGTCTGCGATCGTCGCGGCGGTCGTATTGCTTGTGCTCGGAGTGTTTGCGTTCGTGTGGATATTCTGCAGGGTCTATGTAGGCCCTGGCGAGATGGCGATCGTCACCTCGAAGACCGGCGACGAGCTTCCGCCCGGCGCTATCCTCGCGGAGCCTGGCCAGAAGGGCGTCCAGAGGATCCCGCTTGGGGAGGGGCGCCATTTCCTCGACCCCGTCACGCACGACTGGCGCATCGTCTCGGCGATCACGATTCCGGCTGGCTCAGTCGGCGTCGTTACCTCGAAGAACGGACGTGAGCTCGCGCCCGGCGAGATCCTTGCGCCGGACCGCGACTCGAAGGGCGTGTGGAAGGACGTCCTGGGTCCGGGCAGGTACCGCCTCAACCCCGAGGGATACGACGTCAAGGTGATGAGCGCGATAAACATCCCGATCGGCTATGTCGGCGTCGTGACGAGCCAGACCGGAAAGCCGGCTGCTGCGGGCTCTTTCGCCGGACCCGGAGAGAAGGGCGTGATGGAGAAGGTCCTGCAGCCGGGTCTCTACTACGTGAACCCCCGCGCCTACCAGGTTGACGTCGTCGAGATAGGCATGAACCAGGTCTCCATCGTCGGCAAGTCGGGAACGGTCGTCCTCACTAAGGCGCAGAGCCAGAGCGCGAACGGACTCGACGAGCTGCAGCGAATGACGCTCCAGAAGCAGGTGCAGAAGCGCGCGGAGTACGTGACGCAGAACGCCGACCTCGGAATCGTCGACGAAGATTCCGCCCGCAACAACTTCTCGCTCAATTCGCTCTCCCGTGCGCCGGCCGCGCGCAAGAGCGCGAGCGGCAACCGGTATCTGTCAACCGCTTCCTCCGCGGTCACCGGTGCCGCCGCGCCGGCGCAGCAGCGCGCGCCCGTCGGGCAGTCGCAGCTCCCGGCGAACGACTCGGTCGCGTTCGGCATGAACCAGTTCGTGCAGTTCCCGTCGTCCGACGGCTTCGCGATCATGCTCGACATGACGGTGGAGTTCGAGCTCATGCCCGAGAAGATATCGAAGATCTTCATGCTCTACGGAGACCTCCCCGCGGTCGTCTCGAAGATCATAATGCCGCAGATCCTCTCGATCTCGCGAATGAAGGGCTCGGACTACAAGGCCCGCGAGTTCATCGACGGCGAAGGCCGCCAGAAGTTCCAGGAGGAGATGACTGCCGAGCTCGTGCGAGTCCTCGGCGAAAAGCACATCCTCGTCAGGAACGCGATCGTCCGTCATGTCGAAGTCCCGGAGGAGATTCTCGAGCCGATCCAGTCCGCCGCCGTCGCGAAGGAGCAGGACCTCACGAACAAGACGCAGCAGGAAACTGAAAAGCGCCGCGCCGAGCTGAACACCGAGATCGCCAAGGTCGACCAGCTCAAGCGTGAGGTCGAGCAGGAGACTGCGAAGCTCGTCGCGACAGTCGCCGCCGAGATGAAGAAGGACGTCGCCGAGATAAACGCCGAGACGAAGCTCAAGGCGGCGGAGATCGACCTCGAGTGCGCGAAGATACAGGCGAAGATCACCGAGACGCGCGGCTCCGCCGAGGTCAAGGCGAAGTTTCTCGTGGAGAACGAGGAGGCGCTCGGCATCAAGCGCCGCGCCTCGGCGTTCAAGGATCCGTCGCTCTGGGCTGACCTCGTGTTTGCGGACTCGCTCAACCCCGAGGTCAACATCCGCGTGATCCACGCGGGCGAGGGCACGCTCTGGACGGACCTCAAGGGTGCGTCCCTCGCGGTTCCGTCGGCGAACAAGCAGTAGGGTTGCGCGCCTCGCGTACTCCATTTGTCCGGGACGGGCTAGCTCAGGTAAAAATTGTTGCGGCCACCCCCTTGCGCGGCGGCGCAGAAAAGGGTATAATATGTACTCAATTTTCGAAATAGGAAGATAAACAATGAAGAAAGACATCCATCCGAACTACGGCGACGCCACGATCACCTGCGCGTGCGGCAACGTCATCAAGACCCGCTCCACGAAGAAGGAGATGACGGTCAACACGTGCTCGGCGTGCCACCCCTACTTCACCGGTCAGAAGACCATGGTCGACACCGAAGGCCGCGTCGACTCGTTCAAGAAGCGCTACGCGAAGTTCGCGAAGTAATCTCTTGATCGACGAAAAACAGGTTGAAAGCGTTCTGGGTCGCCTGCCGTCCGTAGAGGCGGAGATGGGCGACCCGAATGTTTTGTCGGACCGCAAGCGCTACCGCGCGGTCCTTGACGAGTATTCCTTCCTCAAGAAGCTCGACTACGCCTGGACGGCCTACCAGCTCGAGGAGGCGACGGAGCAGGAGGTCCTCGCGGCGCTTCTGCCGCCCGACCCGCTCGAGCGCCGCAACGCCGTCATGGAGATCCGCGCCGGTACGGGCGGCGAGGAGGCCGCGCTTTTCGCGGGAGACCTGTTCAGGATGTACTCGCGCTACTGCGAGAGCGTCGGCTGGAAGGTCGTCGTAATGCATTCCAACGCGACTTCCCTCGACGGATACAAGGAGATCGTCTTCACCGTCAAGGGCGAGGGCGCGTACGGGCGCTTCCGCTTCGAGTCGGGCGCGCACCGCGTGCAGCGAGTTCCCGAGACCGAGGCACAGGGCCGCATCCACACGTCCGCCGCGACCGTCGTGGTCTTTCCGGAGGCGGACGAGGAGGATGAGCTCGAGATTCCCGAGAAGGACATCAGGATCGACCTCTTCTGCTCCGGCGGCGCAGGCGGGCAGCACGTCAACAAGACGGAGTCCGCGGTGCGCATGACCCACATTCCGACCGGACTCGTCGCCGTCTGCCAGGATGAGCGCTCGCAGATACGCAACCGCGAGAAGTGCCTCGCGACGCTCAAGGCGCGCATTCTCGACTTCCGCCGCCGCGAGGAGGAGGCGAAGCTCGGCGCAGACCGCCTCACTCTGCGCGGTTCGGGCGACAGGTCGGACAAGATTCGCACCTACAACTTCCCGCAGAACCGCCTCACCGACCACCGCATCGGCCTCACGATCTACTCGCTCGACAGAATCGTCGACGGCGATCTCGGGCAGGTGCTCGACGCTCTGCACTCGCACGATGTCGAGGAGCGCATAAAGGTGGCGCTCGAAAAGAAGGGATGACGCCGTGCTTGCAGCAGTCCAGCACTGGGCTTTCTGGGAGATTTTCACCTCCCGCGTCTTCTGGTGCGGGCTCGGCGGATGGATCGTCGCATCAACCGTGAAGATGGCGATCGCCGCCTGGAAGACGCGCCAGTTCGATTTTGTCTACCTCGTCTCGACGGGCGGAATGCCGTCGAGCCACTCCGCCTCCGTGTGCGGGCTCGCCGCCGGAATCGGCTACACCTACGGCTTCGGCTCGCCGCTGTGCGTCCTTGCCGTCGCGTTTGCGGTCGTCACGATGTTCGACGCGGCGACCGTCAGAAGGGCGGCGGGCGAACACGCGAAGGTGCTCAATGCGGTAATCCGAGACCTCAAGGAGCTTAAGTTCAAGCCGAAGGAGCGTTTTCGCGAGCTCCTCGGCCACACCCGCACGGAAGTCGTCTGGGGCATGATCACCGGCATCCTCTGGGCGACTCTCGTCTGCGCCGTGTTCTGACCCGCCCGTTTTATGGTATAATTTCCGCCATGGACAAGAGACTAAAAGAGTATCTGAAGTCGGGCGGAACGCTCGGCAGCCTCGCAGACGCGCCGAAGGGCCGCAGGGCCACGGCGCCTTTTCCGTGCGACCCCGCGAAGGTCTACGCGAAACAGGTCGACGGACTCGCCCTCAGGCTCTCTCGCATAGTGGTGAAGGACGTCGTCATCGGCATCTCCGGCGGACTCGACTCCGCTCTGACTCTTCTCGTTGCAGTCGGCGCGTTCAAGCGCCTCGCTCTGCCTGTCTCGGGCATACACGCCTACACGATGCCCGGCTTCGGCACGACGTCCCGCACGAAGTCCAACGCAGAGCTCCTCTGCGAAGGGCTGCGCGTCAAGGTTGAGACGATTCCGATCGCGAAGTCCGTTCGCCAGCACCTGAAGGACATCGGCCACGACGGCAAGACCGCCGACGTCACGTACGAGAACGCCCAGGCGCGCATGCGCACGATGATCCTCATGGACAAGGCGAACATGCTCGGGGCGATCGTGCTCGGCACGGGAGACCTTTCCGAAATCGCGCTCGGATGGTGCACCTACAACGGCGACCACATGTCGATGTTCGGCGTCAACTCCGGTGTGCCCAAGACGGTCGTGCGCCAGGTCTGCGAATGGTGGGCGAGGAACGCTGGGCGCGGCAAGGCCTCGAAGGCGCTCCTCGACATCGTCGCGACGCCCGTGAGCCCTGAGCTCGTGAAGGGGCAGGTCACGGAAGACAAGCTCGGGCCCTATGAGCTGCACGATTTCTTCATCTGGAACTTCTGCCGCAACGGCCTTCGGCGTCAGGAGCTGTACGACGCCGCGGCGAAGCGCTACGGCGCGAAGTACGGACTTGAGCTTATCGGCAAGACGCTCGACACCTTCCTGTGGCGCATCATCTCACAGGCCTTCAAGCGCAACTGCGCGCCGGACGGTATTCGCGTCTTCCCGTTCGACTTCTCCAGGGACAGCTGGTGGATTCCGTCCGACATGCCCGCCGGCTGGCTTTGATACACTTCGCAGGAGAACCGCATGAAGCTTTTCGTCGCAACGCACAACCAGCACAAGATACGCGAGATATCGCAGATACTCCCCGAGTTCGAAATCGTCGCCGACGATCCCGAGGGTGTCGAGGAAAACGCGCCCGACTTCGCAGGCAATGCGCTCATAAAGGTGCATGCCATCGCCGAGAGGCATCCGGGCGAATGGTGCATGGCCGACGACTCGGGTCTCGAGGTGAAGGCCCTTGGCGGCGCGCCGGGCGTTCACAGCGCGCGCTATGCCGGCGAGCCCTGCAACACGCCGGCGAACAACGCGCTTCTCCTTAAGAACCTCGAGGGAAAGACCGACCGCCGCGCACGCTTCACGTGCTGCTGCGCGCTCGTCGATCCGTCCGGAGAGGAGCTCGTTGTGCACGGACACTGCCCCGGGCATATCGCCGAGAAGGCGTCCGGAAGCGAAGGGTTCGGATATGATCCGCTATTCATCCCCGACGGATACGACAAGTCCTTCGCAGACCTCTCCGCCGACGAGAAAAACTCGATCTCGCACCGAGGCCGCGCGCTTGAGAAGGTAAAGGCGATCGTGGGGAGCGGGGAAGGGGGGAAGGTGAGCAACTCCTCCAATCCTCCACTCGCCCACTCCTCCACTCTTCTTGCGTGGCTTAGGCTCTTCCGCGTGGTCAATTTGCCGACGGTTCCGGGCGATGTGCTGGTCGGCGTGGGGCTTATGTCCTTTTTCTCATGGCGCATGCCGTCTCCGGCACAGCTTTGCTGCGCAGCCGCGGCAAGCGTGTTTCTCTACATGTTCGGACTTGTCGACAACGACATCGTCGGCGCGAAGGGCGACAAGGGGCGTCCGATTCCTGACGGAGAGATTTCAATCGGCGCCGCAAGGCTCGCGCGCGGTCTGTGCCTTTTTGCAGCGCTCATCGCCGCATCGACAGGGAACCTTCCGCGCTTCTGGTGGCCGACGGCTCTCGCTCTCGCTGTTTCGATCGTCGTCTACAACCGCATGAAGTGGAGCGTGTTCATGGGCTTTTGCCGCGCGCTCAACGTCGTCTGCGGTGCGGCGAGCGTAGAGATCGTCGCCACCCAGAGCGACGAGTGGCTGGCGTACCCCGTTGCCGTCGTAGCGGGATTCTGGTTCCTGTACATCTGGGCCGTTACGAAGTATTCGGAGGGAGAGGAGATCGATCCGGGGAAGAAGCGGCTTGTCGGAATGTTCGTCGGCGGGATCGTGTATCTGCAGCTTCTCGTGCTCATCGTGATCACGATGATGGATGCGAGTACGATGCCTTTGCTCGTCGCGGGTGCGGTGCTGCTCGTCGTGCTGCGGATGATGAAGCGGCTTCTTCCGCGCGTCAGCGCGTCGTAGCGACGCGTCGCTCAGACGTGCCCGGGATGCCGAGCGCGCCGCGGTATTTCGCGACCGTGCGCCTCGCCACGTGGTAGCCGGCTTTCTTCATCATCTCGGAGAGCTTTTCGTCCGAAAGCGGATTCGACTTGTCCTCTGCGGCGATGATGGACTTGAGCTTGTCCTTCACCGCGTCGGTCGAGACCTGCTCTCCGCTGTCCGTCTCCACTCCGGACGTGAAGAACTTCTTGAGCTCCACGACGCCTTTCGGGGTGGAGATGTACTTGTCCCTGACGGTGCGCGAGACGGTCGTGTGGTGGACGCCAACCTTGTCCGCGACCTGCTGCATCGTGAGCGGCTTGAGACCTTTTAGTCCGCGCTCGAAGAACCCGGGCTGCGCGTCGATGATAGCCTGGGAGATACCGCGTATCGTCTCCTGCCGCTTCTGGACTGCGTCGATTATCGCCCGCGCGGCGGCAATTCTCTCGCGGATGTACGACTTCGTCTGCCTGTCCGTGTTTGGGTCGTTGAGCATTCGCTCGTACTTCGGCGAAATGTGGATTTCGGGAATGCTCCTGTCGTCGACGTCGGCCCACCATCCGTCCTTCGTGAGGACCGCGTGGACTTCGGGGTTCACGTAGGCGACGGACTTCCCCCTGTGCGCGAAGGCGCGGCCGGGGAAGGGGTCAAGAGTCCTCAGCTCGCGCAGGATGTCGGCGTAGCGCTCGTGGGAGATCCCCATGTCGCGCTCGATTGCCGCGATGTGCCCGGCGGCGACGTCCTCGAGGTGGCGCTCGATAAGCTCGCGCACGTCTTCCTTGAAGGGCGAGCCGTCCAGCTTGTCGAGCTGGGCGAGGAGGCATTCCTTCGCGTTGCGCGCTCCGCATCCGGGCGGATCGAGCTCCGTGATGCGCTTCAGGACGGAAAGTATCTTCGCCTCGCTTTCGCCGGTGACCATCATAAGGTCGGGAATCGACCCGGCGAAGAGTCCGTTGTCGTCGAGTTCGCCTATGAGCACTTCTGCAATCGGCATGTCCTCTTCCGGCACGTCGGAGAGCTCCAGCTGCACGAGAAGGTGCTCCTCGAGCGTCTCCTCCTTCGTCTGGCTGTCGAAGAAGCGCTGGCGGCGCTCGTTTGCCTCCTCGTCTCCTGTGATGGCGGCGGCCGTTCCGTACTCAGGCTCGTAGTCGTCGTCCGGATAGCCGTCCGCGTCTGAGTCCGGACGCTCCTCGGCCTCCTTGAGCTTTTCGGACACCGTTTCCGTGACGAGCGTCTGCTCCACGTCCTCTATGCAGGGGTTCTCGCTCAGCTCCTTGTCGAGCCTGAGCCTGAGTTCGGGGAGATTCATGGTGAGCAGCTCGATGCCCTGGCGCATCTGCGGCGCCAGGGTCATCGTCTGCGTCTGCGCCTGCGACTGGTGGGCCGACATGTTCATCATGGCGCGGCCTCCTCCAGCACGGCGGAATCACCCTCTCCTGAACTCATGCCGTATATTCTACCAAATTTTCCGACATCGCGTTGGCTTGGTTTGCGCGTGCCATTGTTGCGGGACGCGGTTTTTGGTATAATAGACGGCCAAAAGCACGATTTAGGCCGATAGTGGCCGACATTAAGGAGTAACAGAAGAAAATGAGACCTGTAGTCTTCATCATCCGCGACGGCTGGGGCGTCAACCCGCGTCAGGACGGCAATTCAGTGTATGGGGCGAAGACGCCCGTTATCGACCAGATCCGCGCGCGGTATCCGCACTGCCTTCTGGACTGCTGCGGAGAGGCCGTGGGCCTGCCGGACGGCTACCAGGGTTCCTCCGAAGTCGGCCATCTCAACATGGGCGCGGGCAGGATCGTCGTCCAGGAGCTCAAGCGCATCGACGACGGTCTCGCCTCCGGCGATCTCTTCAAGAGCCCGAAGTGGCAGAACCTGATCGCGCAGTGGAAGAAGAACAATTCGCAGTTCCATTTCTTCGGCCTTCTCCAGGACGAGGGCGTGCATGCGCACCAGGAGCATCTCTTCAAGCTTATGAAGCGCGCGCGCGCCGAGTTCCCCGAGGGGAAGATCGTCGTGCATCCGTTCCTTGACGGACGCGACACGCCGCCGCGCTCGACGCTCGAGTACATCGCGCGCCTCAAGCAGGAGCTCGCTTCCGTCGGCAACGCGACGATCGGCACGGCTATGGGCCGCTACTACGGCATGGACCGCGCGAAGAAGTACGAGCTCACCGACACGGCGTTCGAATGCATCGTCAACTGCAAGGGCAACCGCGCGGCGACGATCGAAGAAGCCGTCAAGAAGGAGTACGAGACTGGCAAGACCCCAGACAACACTCCTATGACCGACGAGTACATTCCGTGCTACGTGATCGGCGACTACGCAGGCATGAAGGACGGCGATGTCGTGATGCACACCAACTACCGCCAGGACCGCGCGATCCAGCTCACGCAGGCGTTCGTCTGCGACGACTATCCGGGCAAGCGCTCGAGCCGTCCGCAGGTTACTTACCTTGGCTTCTCCCGCTACTGGGACGAGTTCGAGGACTATCTCCTCGGCGCCGGCGGGGCGGGCGGCAGCATGGACAACCTCCTCGGCGAGGTCATCTCAAAGGCCGGCCTCAGGCAGCTCCGCATCGCCGAGACGCAGAAGTTCCGCCACGTGACGAGCTTCTTCAACGGCAAGTCCACGACGCCTTCCGAGGGCGAGGAGCAGGTCGACATCCCGAGCCGCTTCGATCCCGCGACGTTCGCCTCGCATCCCGAGATGGACGCCTACACGGTGACCGACGCGCTCCTCAAGCGCCTAGAGAACAATCCGTACGGATTCATCGCCGTCAACTACGCGAACTGCGACATGGTCGGCCACACGGGCGACCAGGCCGCCGCAACGAGGGCCGTCGAGGTGACCGACGAGTGCATCGGCAAGCTCCTTCCTCGCCTCCTCGAGCTCGACGCGCACGTTCTCATTTTCGCGGACCACGGCAACGCCGAGCAGATGGTCGACTACAAGTCGGGCCTCACGAAGACGTCGCACACGCTTAACCTCGTCGAGTGCTTCTACGTGGCGAACGACGCGGCGGGCGTCAGGCTCACGCCCCTCGCGAAGCTCTCAGCCGTCGCGCCGACGGCGCTGCAGATGCTCGGTATCCCCGTGCCGCCGGAAATGACGACACCGTCTCTCCTCGCGGGCAAGGAGCCCTGGTCGAAGACCGCGCTCAACGTCTGACGACGATATGAAGAAGGCACTTATCACCGGAATCACCGGTCAGGACGGAAGCTACCTCGCGGAGCTTCTGCTGTCGAAGGGCTACGAGGTGCACGGCGTTATCCGCCGTGCCTCGACGTTCAACACGGAGCGCATTGACCATCTGTATCAGGATCCGCACATCAACGGCGTGCGGCTCTTCCTGCACTACGGCGACCTTGCGGACAGCGCGAACCTCGTGAAGCTCGTCTATGAGATCCAGCCCGACGAGGTGTACAACCTCGCCGCGCAGAGCCACGTGCGCGTCTCGTTCGACTCCCCGGAGTTCACCGGAGACGTCGACGCGCTTGGCACGATGAGGCTCCTCGAGGCGATCCACCTCACTGGGCGCGACAAGCTCACCAAGTTCTACCAGGCCTCCACGTCCGAGCTCTTCGGGCTCGTCCAGGAGGTTCCGCAGAAGGAGACGACTCCGTTCTATCCGCGCTCGCCCTACGCCGTCGCGAAGCTCTACGCCTACTGGGCCGTGAGGAACTACCGCGAGGCGTACGGAATCTTCGCGTCCAACGGAATCCTCTTCAACCACGAGTCCCCGCGCCGCGGCGAGACGTTCGTCACGCGCAAGATAACGCGCGCCGTCGGGCGCATCAAGATGGGCCTTCAGGACAAGCTCTACATGGGCAACATCAACTCCCTGCGCGACTGGGGCTTCGCGGGCGACTACGTCGAGGGCATGTGGAAGATTCTCCAGCACGACAAGCCGGACGAGTTCGTCCTCGCGACTGGCGAGATGCACTCCGTCAAGGAGTTCCTCGAAGCGGCGTTCTCTCGCGTCGGACTCGACTGGGAGAAGTACGTCGAATGCGACAAGCGCTACCTCCGTCCGACGGAAGTCGACCAGCTTCTCGGCGACGCCTCGAAGGCGAAGCGCGAGCTCGGCTGGGAGCCGAAGGTGAAGTTCCGCGAGCTCGTCGACATGATGGTCGACGCCGATCTCGAACTCGCGCGCAAGGAAAAGGCGCTCAAGGAGGCGTAAAGTCCTCCCGATTTAACGGGGCAGAATCGGAGTTCTCGGAGGTATCCAAAATGAGAATCCTATGTGGAACAATTCTCGCGGCGACGGTGTCGCTTGCTGCGCAGGCCGACCAGGCGGACATCGCCAAGTACGACCGGAACATGGCCGTCGAGGGGATTGTCGTGACGAACGGACTCAAATGGATCGACGGGAAGCTCCTTCCGCTCGAGGGCCGTGCCTTCGACGACACCGAGCACTACTATGACCGACTTCCCGCCGGCGTCACGACGAACGTCAACGGCGGGGTGCGCTCGATGAAGCACCATACGACCGGGATGCAGTTCAGGTTTTCGACCGATTCGCGCAAGCTTGCGTTCAAGTGGACGCCCTACAACCAGGGGCTTTCGATGGATCACATGCCGTCCACGGGCGTGAGCGGAATCGACGTCTACCGCTTCGACCCGGCGAAAGGGCGCTGGCTCTACGTCAAGACGGGGCGGATAACGTCCGCGAAGGGCGGCAGCCTTGAAATCGGCTGGAAGCCCGGGACTCCATGCCTCGTGAACCTGCCGCTCTACAACGGAGTGAGGGAGTTCACGCTCGGCGTCGAGACGAACGCGTCCGTCACCGCGCTCGGGCCGCGCAAGAGCGGCGTCGACAAGCCTGTCGTGTTCTACGGCACCTCGATCACCCACGGCGGATGTTGCTCGCGTCCGGGGCTCTCGTTCGTGAACATCGTCGGACGCGACCTCGACGTGCCGGTCGTGAACCTCGGGTTCTCGGGCTCGGGCGTGATGGAGTTCGAGATGAGCGAGCATCTTGCGCGGATCGACGCGAGCTGCTACGTGCTCGACTGCCTCTGGAACATGGGCGCGCAGACGTCGGGCGGATGCCCCGGCCGCAATGTCGAGGAGAACTACGAGCCGTTCATCCGGAACCTTCGCGCGAAGCGTCCGAACGTGCCGATCGTCATGGTCGAGCAGTGCGACGTCTACTGCGGCGGGCCCAACCCCAAGGACAAGTACATCAAGGCGCTATACGGCAAGCTCGTCGTCGAGGGCTGGAAGAACCTCGTCTACCTGCCGAAGGAGGGGATGTATCTGGACGATCTCGAGGGCACGGTCGACGGCTGCCATCCGAACGACTGGGGCATGAAGCACCTCGCCCGTGCGTTTGGCGACGCGGTTTCCAAGGCGCTTCCCCTGTGTCGTTGATGAACATGGCGGGGAGCGTTGCAGACAGGTCCGAGCTCAAGTATCTCGGGGCGATTTTCGACCAGGACGGACTTCTCTTCGACACTGAGAAGATCTACCAGCGCTCGTGGGTCCAGGCCGCCGCCGAGCAGGGCGTCGGAGTATTTCGCAGTTGCGGTATTGGTGGGGCTTAACATTTGGTATAATATTCGCACAGAAGAGGGAAAGATGAATACACTCGAAGGAAAGAAGATATTCGTCGCGGGACATCGCGGCATGGTCGGCTCGGCGTGCGTCAGGGCGCTGAAGGCGGCAGGGTTCAACAACATCGTGACGCGCACACACGCGGAGCTGGACCTGATGGACCAGCGCGCGGTGCGCGAGTTCTACGAGGCGGAGAAGCCGGACGTCGCGATCATCGCAGCGGCGCGCGTCGGCGGAATCGGCGCGAACAGCGCGGCGAATTCGCGCTTCCTCTACGAGAACGAGCTCATTGCGCTCAACACGGTGTGGGCCGCGGCCGAGACGGGCGTGAAGCGCCTCCTCTTCCTCGGCTCTACGTGCATCTACCCTCGCATGGCGCCGCAGCCGATCCCGGAGTCCGCGCTTCTCACCTCTGAGCTCGAGAAGACGAACGAGGGCTATGCGCTCGCCAAGATCTCAGGCCTCAAACTATGCGAGTTCCTGCGCCGCGAAAGGGGACTCGTCTACCATTCGTTGATGCCGACGAACCTCTACGGGCCGGGCGACAACTACGACATAGAGCACGGACACGTCCTGCCGACGATGATACGCAAGTTCGAGACGGCGCGCACCGGAAACGAGCAGAAGGTGACGCTATGGGGCTCGGGCTCGCCGCTGCGCGAGTTCCTCCACGTCGACGACCTCGCGTCTGCATGCCTCTTCCTCCTGCAGATGGAGAATCCGCCGGACCTCGTAAACGTCGGCTCGGGACGTGAGGTGACTATTCGCCAGCTCGCCGAGATGGTGAAGGAGGCGACGGGCTGCAGGGCGTTCATCGAGTGGGACCGCACGAAGCCGGACGGCACTCCTCGCAAGCTCTGCGACACACGGCTCATCCGCTCGCTCGGCTGGTCCCCGAAGATCGATCTCGCGTCCGGACTCCGCCGCACAGTCGACGAATACCGCGCCGAACTCGCCGCCGGACGCCTCCGCGTCTGATAAAGAAATGGGCGAGGGGATATTCAGACTCAAGTCGAAGTTCAAGCCGACGGGCGACCAGCCCGAGGCGATAGAGAAGCTGTACAAGGGTCTTGAGCGCGGCGACGACAGGCTCGTGCTGCAGGGCGTCACGGGCTCCGGCAAGACGTTCACGATGGCGAACCTGATCGCGAAGTGGAACCGTCCGACGCTCATCCTCTCGCACAACAAGACCCTCGCCGCGCAGCTCTTCGCGGAGCTAAAGGAGTTCTTCCCCGAGAACGCCGTCGAGTACTTCATCTCGTACTACGACTACTACCAGCCGGAGGCGTACATCCCGCAGACGGACACCTACATCGAGAAGGACGCGTCCGTCAACGAGGAGATCGAGCGCTACCGCCTCGCCGCGACGAACGCGCTCATCGGACGCCGCGACGTCATCGTAGTCGCGTCCGTGAGCTGCATCTACGGACTGGGCGAGTCCGACGAATACCGCGACCTCGCCGTGAGGATCGAGCGCGGCTATGCGCCCGGCGGACGCAACGCGCTCCTCGAGCGCCTCGTCGAGGCGCAGTACACGCGAAACGACTACGACTTCTCTCCGGGCGCGTTCCGCGTGCGGGGCGATGTCGTCGACATCTTCCCGGCGTACGAGACGGAGGCGATAAGGGTCGAGTTCTTCGGCGACGAGGTGGACTCCATCTGCGCGCTCGATCCGCTCACCGGCAAGCGCGGCGTCTCCATGCCCGCCGCGGTCGTCACGCCCGCGAAGCAGTTCGTGATGGGCAAGGACAAGTTCGAGGCGGCATTCGCGCGCATCGAGTCGGAGCTTGCGGACAGGCTCAAGTTCTTCGCGTCTAAGGGGAAGCTCCTCGAGGCGCAGCGACTGAAGGAGCGCACGGAATACGACATCGAGATGATGCGCGAGCTTGGATACTGCAACGGAATCGAGAACTACTCGCGTCCGCTCTCCGGCCGTGCGCCCGGCTCTCCGCCGGAGTGCCTCCTGGACTACTTTCCGGACGATTTCCTAACGATCATCGACGAGAGCCACGTGTCCGTCCCCCAGATTCGGGCAATGTACAACGGCGACCAGGCGCGCAAGTCGAAGCTCGTGGACTTCGGCTTCCGCCTTCCGAGCGCGAAGGACAACCGTCCGCTCACCTTCGACGAGTTCAACGCGAAGGTCCACCAGATAGTCTACTGCTCGGCTACGCCGGGCGACTACGAGTACGAGCAGTCGAAGACTGTCGCGGAGCAGGTGATACGTCCGACGGGGCTTCTCGACCCAGTGATCGAGATGCGTCCGCTCGCAAACCAGATCGACGACCTCGTCGAGGAGATCGGGCGGGTCGTCGCGCAGAAGGACCGCGTGTTCGTTACCACTTTGACGAAGCGCTCGGCGGAGGATCTTTCGCAGTACCTCCACAACGAGGGCATACGCGTCGAGTACCTGCACAGCGACATCGACGCGATCGAGCGCGTGGCGATACTCCAGCGCCTGAGGAAGGGCGAGTTCGACGTGCTCGTCGGCATAAACCTCCTCCGCGAGGGGCTCGACCTCCCCGAAGTCGCGCTTGTCGCGATACTCGACGCGGACAAGGAGGGCTTTCTCCGTTCCACGACGTCGCTCGTCCAGACGGCGGGAAGGACGGCTCGCCACGAGAAGGGGCGGGTCATTCTCTATGCGGACCACAAGACGGACGCGATACGCGACCTGCTGCGCATCACGAACGCGCATCGCAAGAAGCAGATCGCGTACAACGAGGAGCACCACATAACGCCGAAGTCGGTGAAGAGGGCGATCAACGAGTCTGCTTATGTCTTCGCGGCGGGGAAGAATGTCGGCGTTAAGGGCGTCTCGACGCCGTCCGAGGAGCTCGACCGCGGCGAGGTCATCCTCGAACTCGAGAGGGAGATGCTCGAGGCGGCGGACAACCTCGAGTTCGAGCGCGCGGCGTATCTGCGCGACCAGATTAAGAAGTTGAAGGGCGGTACCGCGGCGCCGAAGGGGCGCCGCGGTACCGGGAAAAAGACTGTCGAAAAGAAACGGGGGATAAAATGATAAGGACTTTAGCTGTCTTCTACCTGCACAAACAGAGCCGCTCCGACGCGAAGCGGCTCCCTGTGATCGAATATGGACTCACCGACGCCTTCCGCGACTTCTGCCGCGAGACGTTCGATACGCGAGGCGCGCTGGACTATCCGCCGATGAAGCTCGTGACAGTGCACGACGGACAGTCGCTCGCGAAGGCGCTCTTCACCAGCGGCGGACCGCGCGGCGTCCTCACCGAGCTCGGGCGCGCGTGCTGCCTGTTTCTCATAGACGACGACCTTATGTCCGCGCAGATCGAGGGACTTGCGCTACGTTCGTGGCTCAAGCTTTTCTTCCCGGCGATCCCCAAGGTTGTCCTGACGAGGCCCGGCCACGCGCCGGTAGCGCTTCCCGCGCGCCGCTGGGTGAAGAAGGCGGCGATCGTCCTGGAGCATCCGTCGCGCTACCACGAGCGCATCGTCCATCTCTTCAAGAGCTTCTGGATGCCGCGCTTCTCCACGGCGCTGAAGCAGTACGTCACGCTCAAGGCCGGGACGAACTGGCACACGCCGGGACACAACGGAGGCCGCGCGTTCGCGAACTCTCCGTTCCTTCGCGGATTCCACGAGGCGTACGGCGACACGATCTTCCGCACGGACCTTTCGGTTTCCGTCGAGTCTCTCGGCGACCTCTCGAGCCCCGAGGGCCACACGCCGCTCTCGGAGGCGCAGAAGCTGACGAGCGAGATATTCGGCACGGCGCAGAGCCGCTACGTGACGAACGGAACGTCGACGTCGAACAAGGCGATGCTCATGACGCTCCTCCGGCCGGGCGAGACTGTTCTTGTAGACCGCAACTGCCACAAGAGCGTGCACCACGCGATCGTCACTTCCGCCGCGGTGCCGCGCTATCTTCCGGCGCGCTGGAACTCCGCGCTCGGCGTGTGGGGTCCGGTGTCGCTCGAGGACATCCGCCGTGCGCTGCGTGCCGTGGACGGCGCGAAGCCGCGGCTTCTCGTGCTCACGACGTGCACCTACGAGGGCGTGCTGTATCCGATCTGGGAGATCGCGCGCGAGTGCGAGAAGGCCGGAGTCTTGTTCTATGCGGACGAGGCGTGGGCGGCGTACCTGAACTTCCATCCGTACTACACGTTCGGACGCGGAAAGGGCGACACGGTGCGCTATGCGGCCGTCAACGAGACGTGCGGCGCGCACTTCTCCGTGCAGTCGACGCACAAGACGCTCGCTGCGTTCTCTCAGGCGTCGATGATACACGTGTCCACGCGTTTCAA
>Ga0129306_1001354_pt1 | contig 28104 bp, 24 predicted proteins | sample P827metagenome_FD_94438 | JGI IMG/M metagenome (GOLD analysis project Ga0129306, IMG submission 94438) | Capybara group fecal microbial communities from Wisconsin, USA - P827 metagenome | ecosystem: Host-associated > Mammals > Digestive system > Large intestine > Fecal | place: USA: Wisconsin...
CGGCCTGAAAGGCCAAAAGATTATAGCCCAGGGCAACGCCCTGGGTATATTCGAACACACCTCATCCCACGCCCTGAAAGGGCAAAAGCTCTTGATAATAATGCTTTTGCCCTTTCAGGGCGAAAGTTACTATCGCCGTTTGTACCCAGGGCGTTGCCCTGGGCTGGGTGCTCATTGCCCCTTCGGGGCGCCATCGGGTGATTGCGGTTAATCATAAAAATTAACGTTTAACGAAAACACCCAGCGCCTTCGGCGCAATGGATAATGGATAATTGAAAATTGAAAATTAACGTTTAACTCTAACCTCTAACCCCCTAACCAAACCTCAGCTGCCAGAAGGCGACGGCAGAGGCGGCGGCGACGTTGAGCGAATCGACGCCGTGTGACATAGGGATGCGGGCGACGTAGTCGGCGCGGCTGATGGTGTCGTGCGGCAGTCCGTCGCCCTCTGTGCCCATGATGATGGCGAGCCTGGGTTCGGCCTGCAATGCAGCATCGTCAATGGGGACGGAGTTGTCCGTCAGAGCCATCGCTACGGTTTTGAAGCCGAAGCTTTGAAGCGCCTTCCGGGCGGGGCTGTCGTCGCAGCGCGTGTCGGCGATGGTCCAGGGCACAAGGAACACCGAGCCCATGCTGACGCGTATGGCGCGGCGGTTGAGGGGGTCGCAGCTGTCGGGGGTGACGAGAATGCCGTCGATGCCCAGTGCGGCGGCGCTGCGGAAGATGGCGCCGATGTTGGTGGAGTCGCAGACGCCGTCGATGATGCAGATGCGGTGGGCGTCGCGCAGCACGTCCTGGGTGCCGCGAGGCTCGGGGCGGCGCATGGCGCAGAGCACGCCGCGCGTCAGCGTGTAGCCCGTCAGCTGCGCCAGCAAGTCGCGGTCGCCCGTGTAGATGGGTATGTCGCCCGAGCGGCTGACGATGTCGGCAGCGTCGCCCGTCAGGTGACGGCGCTCGCACAGCAGCGCTACGGGCTGGAAGCCAGCGTCAAGCGCCACGCGAATGACCTTCGGGCTTTCGGCTATGAAGAGTCCTGTCTCGTCCTCCATGTGGCGGCGAAGCTGTGCCTCGGTCAGCGAGGCGAACACCTCTGCGCCGGGGTCGGCGAGCGATGTCAGTTCAATGATGTTCTTCATACGGCAGACGGTGTGGGGGGGGGGACGTAAAACAGGAAAAGGGAAGAACGCGTCGTTCCTCCCTTTTCACGGTTCTGCATCGGATGCTGTGGTGCGGTATTACTCAGCTGCGTTAGCTTCAGCAGCTTCAGCACCTTCAGCCACCACCTCGAAGGGGACCTCGACGGCCACCTCGCGATGGAGGGTGACGGTAGCCACGTAGTGACCGAGCTCCTTGGCGGGTTCCTTGACGGTGACCTGCTTGGTCTCCACCTCGTAGCCTTGACGGTTGATCTCGGCAGCCACCTGGGCGGCACCGACGGCGGCATAGAGCGTGCCGGCCTCGCTGACCTTGGCGGCGATGGTGAGCGACAGAGGCTCGATGCGGGCAGCCAGTTCCTCGGCAGCCTTCTTGATGGCAGCCAGCTTGTGGGCGCGCTGCTTCAGGTTCTCGGCAAGCACCTTCTTGGCGCTCTCCGTAGCAACGATGGCCTTGTGCTGGGGGATAAGGTAATTGCGGGCGTAGCCGTCCTTCACTGTTACGATGTCGTTCTTGTAGCCGAGGCCCTGAACGTCTTCAATCAAAATGATCTGCATGTCTTGTCCTCCTTACTTTAATTACTTCATCATATCGGTTACGAATGGCAGCAGTGCCAGATGGCGTGCGCGCTTGACAGCCTGGGCGACGCGGCGCTGATACTTCAGCGAGGTGCCGGTGATGCGGCGGGGGAGAATCTTACCCTGCTCGTTGAGGAACTTCTTCAGGAATTCGGGATCCTTGTAGTCGATGTACTTGATACCGCTCTTCTTGAAACGGCAGTATTTCTTACGCTTCTTGTCAACGGTGGGGGGAGTGAGATAGCGGATTTCACCTTGTTGTTCCTGTGCCATAGTTAAGCCTCCTCTGATTTAGATTGTTTAAGACTGCGACGCTTCTCGGCGTACTGGGCTGCATACTTCTCCATCTTGACGGTGAGGTAGCGGATGACGCGCTCGTCACGACGGAAATTCACTTCAAGTTTCTCGATCACGGTGGGCTCTGCCTTGAACTCGATGAGCTCGTAGAAGCCTGTGGTCTTCTTTTCGATGGGGTAGGCGAGTTTCTTCATACCCCAGTTCTCTTCATTGATAATCTCGGCGCCCTCGGCGGTGAGAATACCTTTGAACTTTTCTACCGCTTCCTTCATCTGAACATCAGATAAAACGGGAGTCAAAATGAAAACGGTTTCGTACTGGTTCATTACTCTGTTTTTAGGGGTTAATACTATGCTTCCGAAAAAAAGCGCGGCAAAATTACTGCTTTTTTTTCTAATACACAAATTTTCCCGCCTTTTTTTCAAAAAATCATGTTTTTCAAGTTTCGCAAGCAAAAAACGGGCCCATACAGCGATGAGCACCCTGTTTCGGAAGAAAACGAGTCCAGACAGCGATGAGCGCCCTGAAAGGGCAGTGAGAACCCAGCCCAGGGCAGCGCCCTGGGTATATCCAGGCTCCTGCCTTTTTCGCGCCCTGAAAGGGCAAATCTTGGAGCAGCGAGAGCCAACAAACTTGTTTGTTTGGCCGAGTCGCGACAAGATAAGACTAAGTCAAAAGCATTCAAAATTAATTCTTTTGCCCCTTCAGGGCGAAAATTACTTTTCCCGTTTATACCCAGGGCGTTGCCCTGGGCTGGGTTCTGTTGGCCTTTCAGGCCGTTAGAAAATCCTTTGGCCGTTTGTATGCAGGGCGCCAGCCTGGGCTGGGTTCTTTTGCCCCTTTGGGGCGTTCCTCTCTGGTACGAATCGGGGCGTTCCTCTCTGGTGCTAATTCCATACTTCCGAACCTTTCCTTTATATATACTTTTAACGGGCGGACTGAAGCAAATAACGCGGTTTTTTTCGCGCGTTATCCAGTTGAAAAGAGTTTTTTTAGGTCGGGATGTGCATTTTTATGCCAAAAGATTTGAGCGTTTGAAGAATTATGCCTTATTTTGCAGCAAGAAATCAATAAAAAGCTATAGCAACATGAAAGGTTTTCTTCAAAGTATTGGAATCATTCTGATGATTATCGGCTCCATCATTCTTATCCTGAGCTACTTCTTGGGATGGAACAACCTCAATGGAGTCCAGTTTGGTGGCGTGGCGCTCATCATCGTGGGTGTCATCGTCTATATCATCCTCAACAAAAAGCACCAGTAACCGCTCAGGTTAGTGTCCAGCGCCCGTTTCTGTAAACGGCTGCTGCCCGTGTTCCTGTTGGCGGCCGCAGGCCTCTCCTCCTGTCTCGAAGAGGAGATGCAGGGGCGTGTGGTGCCCATTGGCGACAAGGAGAGCTACACCGTCAGCGACACCGCCATCCTCTATGTGATGACCGGCGACACGGCGCGGGTGCAGGTGCAGTTCAACCTCGATGCCGACACCGTCACCGGTGCCGACCTCCAGCTCATTTTCGAACAGGCAACGCAGGCCGAGGACTTCTTCGCCGCCTACTCCACCGACAGCGAGATTGACCACATCAGCTTCGATGGCCCTTTCATCAGCTACTCTACGTCGAACTACAATGGGCTGCATCGCGCTGACGTCATCCGTATTTTAAAAGGTAAGTACGTGGTCTCTGACGCCGCCGTGACGCTTACCAATGAAGAGCACGATTTCTCGTCGCGCACCCTGGACGAGCTGGCCGACGGCATGTATGTCCTCTTCGCGCGCACCGTCGATGAGAAGTCGAGCCTCGTGTGGCGAGGCAGCTCTGCTTCGCCGCAGACCGTCACGGCCTCCGTGCTCGACGAGCGCTGTCCCTGGCGCCTCTTCCGTGCCCCTGCCCAGCCTCTGCTGCGCGGCGCCTCTCCCGACCGCTGGTGCATCCAGCTGAGCAATGGCCGATACCTCCGCCGCAGCGGCAACCGTCTGGCGCCGCTGGCACTCACTACCTGCGCGCAGCTTCAGCAGGCCACCGCATGGGACGCCCGTCAGGTCATCGACCATTTCAACCTTTGGACGCTGCACACCGACATTGCCGGTTCGGACGACTTCTACGGCCTTGTCTGCGGCAAATCGAATGCCTTGGACGTCGCCGTCAGCGCCCTCGACACCTATTCGTTCCTTGCCGCACCTGTCACCCTGCAGTTCTGCGCAAAGGACGAACAGATTGCCTCGCTTGATGCATTCTGGGGCGTTTACCTTGCCCTGCCCGATGCCGACGACGTCCACCTCTCCGCTGATGCCAACGACGGGGCTTTCATAGGCTGGAACACCGTCGAAGGGCAGATTGACGGCTACCTTGCTCCGGGCACTCTCGTCGAAGCCGACAACACCACCTACTACGCCGTATTTGTAAAGACGGATTCTCCTGTCTGACGTCAGATAGGAGAATAGGAAAACGAAAGGAAGCCTATCTCTGATGGGCTTCCTTTTCTGGTCAGGCGGTCACAGGGCGCTTACCGGCCGGTATGGCATGGGGCAGGCGGGGCGATGGACGCCGAGACGGGGGTCAGCAGTACATGGCGACGATGGCTTCGTAGAGCTCCTGCTTGCCGGAGGTCTGACGCGGCTCGCCGACCTTCTTGCCGTAGGCGTAGGCCTCTTCGAGCGTCATCTTGCCCTCTTCGAAGAGCTTTCCTGCGCCGCTGTCGAAGCTGGCATAGCGCTCCTTCAGCATCTTGGGCAGGGGGCTCTCTTCGAGGATGGCGGCAGCGGAGAGCAGGGCGCGGGCCATGACGTCCATACCGGCGATGTGGGCGATGAAGATGTCCTCCAGGTCGGTGCTGTTGCGGCGTGTCTTGGCATCGAAGTTGGTGCCGCCGTTGCCGAAGCCTCCGTTGCGGATGATCTGCATCATGGCCTGGGTGAGCTCGTAGTTGTCGATGGGGAACTGGTCGGTGTCCCAGCCGTTCTGGTAGTCGCCGCGGTTGGCGTCGATGGAGCCGAGCATGCCGGCATCGACGGCGCAGGCGAGCTCATGCTCGAAGGTGTGGCCGGCAAGGGTGGCGTGGTTGACCTCGATGTTCACCTTGAAGTCCTTGTCGAGTCCGTGGGCGCGGAGGAAGCCGATGACGGTCTCCGTGTCGACGTCATACTGGTGCTTGCTGGGCTCGCAGGGTTTGGGCTCGATGAGGAAGGTCCCCGTGAATCCCTTGGCGCGGGCGTAGTCGCGGGCCATGCGCAGCATGGTGGCCATGTGCTCCTTCTCGCGCTTCTGGTCGGTGTTGAGGAGGCTCATGTAGCCTTCGCGTCCGCCCCAGAAGACGTAGTTGGTGCCGCCGAGCTCGATGGTGGCGTCGATGGCGTTCTTGATCTGCACGATGGCGCGGGCCACGACGTCGAAGTCGGGGTTGGTCGAGGCGCCGTTCATGTAGCGCTTGTTGCCGAACACGTTGGCGGTGCCCCACAGCAGCTTGATGCCTGTCTCGGCCTGCTTCTGCTTCAGGTAGGCAACGACCTCCTTGAGGTTCTTCTCATACTCCTCGACGGTGGCCGCTTCCTGCACGAGGTCGACGTCGTGGAAGCAGTAGTACTCGATGCCGAGCTTCTGCATGATTTCGAACCCGGCGTCGGCCTTGTCCTTCGCTGCCTGGACGGGGTCGTTGGCGGCGTTCCAGGGGAACGTCTTGGTGCCGGGGCCGAACTGGTCGGCACCCTCGGCGCAGAGGGTGTGCCACCAGCACATGGCGAACTTGAGCCATTCGCTCATCTTCTTGCCCATCACGACGCGGTCGGCATCGTAGTAGTGATAGGCCAGGGGGTTCTTACTCTCTTTTCCTTCAAACTTGATTTTTCCCACTTCGGGGAAGTACTGTTTTGACATAGGGCAATTGGGTTTATAATTAGACGATTATTGATGTTTATTTCACTTCTTTTGCGAGGCATGCTTTCCATCTGTCGTAGGCCTCGGCGTATGCGGGTGCGTCGCCGGCGACGGGGTCGATGACGGCGATGCGCTTCAGCGTGGCGAAGGCCTCCCGGGGGGTGGCGTAGATGCCGGCGCCGATGCCCGCTCCGGCTGCGGCGCCTACCGAGCCGTCGGTGTCGTAGAGCTCGATGGTCGCACCCGTGATGCCTGCCAGCGTGTCGCGGAACATGGGGTTGAGGAACATGTTGGCGTGGCCGGCGTGGATGGTGCTGATGGACATGCCCATTGCCTCCATGATTTCCATGCCGTACTTGAACGAGAAGACGATGCCTTCCTGGGCCGCGCGCAGCAGGTGGCTGCGGCTGTGGATGTTGAAGTTCAGCCCGTGCAGGCTGCACCCCACTTCGCGGTTCTTCAGCACGCGTTCGGCGCCGTTGCCGAAAGGCAGGATGCTCAGTCCGTCGCTGCCGATGGGCACGCTGTCGGCCAGCGCGTTCATGTCGGAGTAGGAGGCTCCTTCCGGTGCGACGTTACGCCGCATCCAGCTGTTGAGGATGCCCGTGCCGTTGATGCAGAGCAGGACACCCAGCCGGGGAGCAGCGGCGCTGTGGTTGACGTGGGCAAACGTGTTCACGCGGCTCTGTGGGTCGTAGCCCACCTCGCCCAGCACGCCATACACCACGCCCGACGTGCCTGCTGTGGCGGCGATTTCGCCCGGCTCAAGCACGCCCAGCGAGAGGGCATTGTTCGGCTGGTCGCCTCCGCGATAGGTCACGGGGATGCCCGCAGCCAGACCTAATTCGGCGGCAGCGGAGGCGGTGACGCGTCCCTGCTCGGCAAACGTGGGGAGGATGGGGGGCAGCAGCTCTTTGCTGAACCCGAAATAGTCCATCAGGAAGCCTGCGACGCTGTTCTCGCGGAAGTCCCAGAACATCCCTTCTGAGAGGCCGCTGACGGTGGTGCAACAGTCGCCCGTCAGCCGCAGGGCGATGTAGTCGCCCGGCAGCATCACCTTGTCGATGCGGGCAAAGACGTCGGGCTCGTTTTCCTTCACCCACGCCAGCTTGGCGGCGGTGAAGTTGCCCGGGCTGTTCAGCAGATGGCTGAGGCACAGCTCCTCGCCCAGCGTCTCGAAGGCCTTCTGCCCGTAGGGCACGGCACGCGAGTCGCACCAGATGATGGCGGGGCGCAGCACGTCGCCCGCCTTGTCCACACACACCAGTCCGTGCATCTGATAAGAGATGCCGATGGCGGCGATGTCGCTGCCTGCGGCACCGCTCTCTGCCAGCACTTCGGCGGTAGCCGCCTTCAGGTAGCTCCACCAGTCTGAGGGGTTCTGCTCGGCCCATCCGGGACGAACGGCCTTGATGGGAGCTTCGGATTTGGGGTAGAAAGCACTGGCGACGCGTTCGCCAGACTGGGCGTTCACCAGGCTCGCTTTCACGGACGAGCTGCCGATGTCATAGCCAAGAAGATAACGTTTCATCTGCGTGTTGTTTCAAAATGGTTTTCTGTCGGCAAAGATAGTGAAGAGCCGCTGAACAGCCAAAGAAAAACGACTTTTTTTAACTACGAATGACACGAATTGTACGAATTGCTTTCGTAGGGCTTCCCTGTAAGGACGGATATTGGTGTGATTTGTAATGAACGCGTATTATTTTTTTAACTACGAATGACACGAATTGTACGAATTGCTTTCGTAGGGCATCCCTGTAAGGTCAGATATTGGTGTAATTTTATAATAAAAATGTATTATTTATTCCAGAAGTCGAGGTACTGACGGGCGACCTTGTGGGCTTCGTGGTGACGCTTGACGTAGAGCATGCTCTGCTGCCGGAGCAGGGGGAGCCGTTCGGGGTGGAGGATGATATCCTCGAGGACGTCGCGGACGCTGTCTTCCTCGGGCTGGGTGTTGAGGATGGGTCGCAGCTCACGCTCGCCCAACAGGGCGTATTGCTCTTCCTCTCCTCCGCTCAGGGCAACGATGCCGCGCGACATAGCCTGCAGGGCATTCATGGCGGGGGTGGGAGAGTAGATCTGGTCGAGCAGGATGTCGCATCCGCTGAGCAGACGGGTGTACTGGTCGAAGGGAAGGTTCTCGGCGGTGACAAGCTCCATGCGCTCGGGGTATTTTGCCTGCAGCTCGCGGGCCACCTTGAGCAGGATGTCCGTCCCCTTCAGCTCACTCCGCTGACGCTGTATGCCGATGAAGATGCGGAGCTTCGAGCCCTCACCCCTCACCTCTGGCCCCTCATCCCTCACCTCTATCGGAAGGGGGATGAAGGTGGTCTTGTCCTTCAGGTCGGGCTCGGCCCGGTAGGCAACGTAGTATTCGTAGAGGGCGGCGATGATGCCGTCGCAGGTGTGGGCGATGTGCTGGCAGCTGCGCACCATCTGCGGGTTACGGAGCCAGCCGTCGAGGTTCTGGCGGTTCCACGCGTGGTCGACCTCGCGGGCGGGGGTGTAGAAGTCGCTGTAGGGGAGAGGACGGCGGACGTAGCTGTTGTAGATGTGGTAGTAGTCGTCGCCGAAGGCGCCGAGGAACACGCGCCGGTTGTGGCGCCGCAGCCAGTCGTAGAGGCGGAGGCCCCGCTCGGCCTTCAGCTGGACGTAGTGGACGGGGTTGATGAGCTGGACAACGTCGTAACCCCGCCAGTGGCGCATCTCGCGCTGCAGGCGGATGAGGTAGGTGAGCGTATCGAGCAGCCCGGTGCTGCGGCGCGACAGACGGATGTCGGTGGGGTAGCACTTCCATTCGTCGCCGTCGGACACCAGGCGGACCTCGTGCCCGAGGTCGCGCAACGCTGCAGCAAGCGTGGCGTGCAGATTGCTATATTCGCCGAGGAGCAGTATCTTCATAAAACTTTCTCACAAAATAATCAAAAACGATATGATTATCCGCAATAATACCCCTAACCTCAATAACGCGCCCCGAAGGGGCAAAGAGCACATAGCCCAGGGCAACGCCCTGGGTACAAGCAGCAAAGGTAACTTTCGCCCTGAAGGGGCAAAAGCACTCGAAAGCAATGCTTTTGCCCTTTCAGGGCGCGGAATGATGTGCGCCCAAGTTTACCCAGGGCGTTGCCCTGGGCTGGGTGCTTTTGGCCTTTCAGGCCGTTAGGGACATTTTTGCGGATAATCATCAAAAAACGACAGAAGCTAATATTTATTGAACCACCCTAAGAGCGTGTCCTCTGTTCGTAGAGACGCAGAAACCTCCTACCGAAGGCGTGGGGGGAGAGGATGCGGAAGAGATTGTATTTCCACGAATAACGGCCTCGCGGCAGGGGGAAGAGGTCGCGCTGGCGGAGAGCCGAAGCGCAGCGGTCGAAGCGAGCCTCGCCGCCCCCGGGCTGCCGCAGGGCGTGGCGCAGGATGTCGATGCTCAGATAGCGGATTTTGCGGTCGAGGCCGACGGCGCATTCCGTCTGGGTCTGCCGGAACGCCCTGATGTCGTCGAGGGCAGCGAAGTAGGCGCGGAAGAGCTCGTCGGTGTGGTCGGGGTCGCTCAGGTGGGTGGTCGAGGCGGGATGCTGGACGTAGATGTAGCCGACGGCGGAGGTGACGCCCGTCCGTCCAGCCCGCCAGAGGAGGCGGGTGACGAAGGCTTCGTCCTCGATGAAGGTGTGCTCGGCAAAACGCAGGGGCGACGGTTGGTCGGTCAGCCGGCGACGGAAACAAAGGGTGCACGGGCTGCCGAAGAGGGTGTGGCGGCTCATGTAGGCCGGGCCGTCGGCGAAAACGGCGTTCAGACGGGGCGCGGCAGCGGTGACCGCTTCCGTCGTGCTGAAACGGAACAGCAGGACGTCGAGCTCGCCCGACGCCATAAGCTCCAGCAGGGACGATGCGGAGGACGGGGGGAGATAGTCGTCGCTATCGACAAAACGGACGTACTCCCCTGTGGCGCACTCGATGCCCCTGTTGCGAGCAGCACCCTGACGGGCATGAGGCTGGCGGAGGAGCCGGATGTTCATCATCCCCTCGAACTCTTGTACGACAGCTTCGGGGCTGTATGCCGATCCGTCGTCCACCACAATCACTTCGTAGTCGCCTCTCGCCAGCCCCTGACGGGTCAGGGAGTCGAGGCAGCGGCGGAGGTCGTCGTCGACGGGGTTGTAGGTGGGGATGATATACGAGAGAGTCATAGGGACGTAGGCGTTCAGCTGATGGCGGCGGGGATGTGCATTCAGAGTTTGGACGAGCGGAGGACGCGCAGCTGGCAGATCAGACGTTTCATGGTGGGCAGGCGGGAGAGCTGGCGGCGGAAGTCGGCACGGTCGCAGTCGCGGCAGCGGCCCATATCGACCAGACGGTTCATGCATGCCCGGCGGAGCGGAGCCAGATGGCGGGTCAGCGCAGCGCTGGAGGCACATTCGCTGAGCAGCCGGCGGCTGTTGAGGTAGAGCTGGCGGCAGGCGGCATAGTGCCAGCTGTTGCTGATGGAGCCCGGGCGGCTCATGTAGTGATAGCAGCCCTTGGCAGAGTAGAAGACGGCGCGGCAGTCGCGTATGATGGAAGGCATGACGGCGGTGTCCTCGAACACCTGACCGACGGGGAAGCGGCGCGACTGCCAGAGACCGGCGCGATAGAGCTTGTTGCACACATAGCAGTGCTCGTAACCCTGTTGGATGATCCAGTCGTTGAACACGGCCTTGCTGACATGCCTGGGGCTGAAGTCAAGCAGGTTCTCGCGGGGCGAACCCTCGTGCTCGCGAATGGGAAATTCCACCATATCGATGTCGGGATAGATGGAGAAAAACTTCAGGTTGTCGCCCCAGGTGCCCGATCCGACTCTGTCGTCGGCATCGAGGAAGGCAATGAAGTCGCCTGTCGCTCTGGCGAGACCCGCGTTGCGGGCGGCGCTGAGGCCCTGATGGGACTGATGGATGACGCGAACCTGCGGGTGATCGGCAGCATAGGTGTCGCAAAGGGCACCGCTCCCGTCGGTGGAACCATCGTCCACCAGCAGCACTTCGAAGTCGTCCACCTGCTGGCTGAAAACGCTTTTCATGCACTCGCCCAGATAGGGGCGGACGTCATAGACGGGGATGATAATACTTAATTTCACGGTCTGCGAATAAAAACTGTGGGCAAAAGTAACGTTTTTTTTATAAAAAAGCCTACATTTGCAGGATTTTTGACAAAACAGGGGCAGATTGTGGTTTCCACACCCCCTCATTAAGGAGAGCGAAGAACGTGCGAGCGAAAAAAAACAACCGGAAGTCGGAGGCAGGCTACGACCGTGTCATCAAGTACATGGGCGTGTTTGGCGGCGTACAGACCTTGTCCAACCTCATCACGCTGGTGAAGGGCAAGCTGGTGGCCCACTTCATCGGTGCTGCCGGCATGGGCATCGCCTATGCCTTCAACCGCACCATCGACCTCGTCAGCAAGACCACCGACCTCGGCATCAGCTTCAGCGCCGTCAAGACCATCTCGGAGAGCACCGCCGATGAGGCGCGGCAGCGCCAGCTGCTCATCGTCCGCTCGTGGAGCCTCTGGCTGGGCATCATCGGTACGGTGGCCTGCTTTCTGCTGGCGCCGCTGTTCAGCCGGCTCAGCTTCGACGGCGACTACAGCTACACCCTTTCATTCCAGCTGCTTTCGCTGGTCGTGGGATGCACGTCGGTCACCAGCGGCGAACGGGCCATCATGAAGGGTACCCATCTGCTCAGGCAGCTGGCGGCCAATCAGATATGGGTGGTGGTGGCCACACTGGTCATTGCCACACCTATTTACATGTGGCTGGGGATGCAGGGCATCGTGCCCGTACTGGTGCTGACCGCCGTCAGCACGATGGTGCTCACCTGCTGGTACTCTTTCCGCGCCTGGCCATACAGGGTGGCGTTGTTCTCGAAATCGATTTTCAGGGAAGGAGGCTACATCGTGCGTCTTGGCATCAACTACACGATTGCCGGCTTTCTCGGCACGGGCGTGCTCTATTTCATCTCGACCTATGTGATGGAGCAGGGTACGGCCGAGGATGTGGGATTCTACAGCAATGCTGTTGCCCTCTCGTCGTACCTCAGCATGCTGGTGCTCTCGGCGGTGGAGACGGACTTCTTTCCCCGTCTGTCAGCCGTCAACTGCGACAGGACGCAGTCGAACCATCTCGTAAACGAACAGATAGAGGTGTTGATACTGCTCATCTCGCCGCTCATCGTGGCCTTCCTGCTCTCTCTGCCTCTTCTCATCCCGCTGCTGCTGAAACGCAGTTTCATGCCGATGCTCGAGGTGACGCAGTGGGCGGCGCTGGCCTTGTTCTTCACGGCGCTCACGCGGCCTATGTCGTTCATCTCGCTCTCGAAGGGCGACTCGTTCACCTACCTCATCCAGGAACTCTTCTACGACCTCTTCATGGCGGCTGCCTTCATCCTCGGCTATCGCTACGGCGGGTTGTCGTGGGCAGGGATGGGACTGTTTGCCGCAGCTGTGTTCGACTGGCTGCTCAACTATCTCATCACCCACGTGCGATATGGTTTCCGCACCAGCCGTAAGGTGCGACTCTACGCCCTTCTCCACGGTCTGCTGCTGGCTGTCGTGATGGTCGTGCTGCGGTTCACCGATGGCTGGGTGTGCTGGACGGCTGCGGCGATGCTGCTGGTGGCATCGGCTGCCCTTTCTTTCCATTATTTATATAAGGAGACTGACTTCCTACAGAGAATCATCCGCAAACTGAAACATGAACATGAAGCATAGACTCGTCCTTTTCGCGTTGTTACTCTCCGTCCTTCCTGCCGCAGGACAGGAGGCGGCTCAGTTCCGTCCGCCGTTCGACTTCCCGCTGCTGCTGAGCGCCAACTTCGGCGAACTGCGTGCCGGACACTTTCACGGCGGCCTCGACATCAAGACGCAGAACTCCATCGGACACCCCGTCCACAGCGTGGCCGACGGCTACATCAGCCGCGCCACCGTCAGCAGCGGGGGCTACGGCAACGGGCTCTACATCACCCATACGAATGGCTACACGACGGTGTACGGCCACCTCGATGCCTTCTCCGCTCCGGTGGCTGAGCGCATCAGGCAGTATCAGTATGCCCACGAGACGTTTGTCGCCGACCTCACCTTCGGCCCCGACGAATTTCCCGTTACGGCGGGCGAGGTGGTGGCTCTGAGCGGCAACACCGGCTATTCCTTCGGACCGCATCTTCACTTCGAGGTGCGCGTCACGGAAACGGACGAGCCTGTTGACCCGCTGCAGTTCTTCTCGGGCTTCATCACAGACGATGTGCCCCCTCGTGCCTCCTCCGTCATGCTCTATCCGAAAGCCGGCAGGGGGTTGGTAAACGGCAGCGAGGCGAAGTGCTACATGGAGGTCAGGAACGGCCTCGTGCAGCAGCCCACCGTCGTCAAGGCGTGGGGGAAGGTCGGGACGGCCATCGCGGCTCACGACTACATGACGGGCACCTCCAACTATTATGGTGTGCGCCACGTCCGTCTCTACGTGGACGATGTGCTGGTCAGCGAGAGCGATGTCAACCGCTTCTCGTTCGACGAGAACCGCATGCTCGACTCGTGGACCGATTACGACGAGCGCCTCGCCACCGGCGCGTGGTATATGCGCTCTACCGTTGCTCCGCACAACAGCCTCCGCATGCTCTCTACGCCAGGCTCAGGCGAAGGCTGGGTGACGATTGACGAGGAGCGTGACTACCGTTTCCGCTACGAGCTCTGCGACTTCTACGGCAACCGCGCCAGCTATCGCTTCACCGTTCGGGGCGAACGTCAGCCGCTTCCTCCCGTGCTGCCCGATTACCTCTATAGGCTGAGTGCTGGCAAACCGCATATCCTGTCGTGGCGCGACCTGACGCTGTGGCTGCCCGATGATGCACTCTACGATGACCTGCAGCTCGACATTGAGGTTACCGATGCTGCCGGGAATGCCGTTCCGTCTTGCCCTGTCTGGCAGTTCTGCCGCGTTCCCGTTCCCTTGAAGGATAATGCTGAACTTCGCCTGCAGGTGCCGCAGCCGCTCGTGGCTGACAAGTCGAAATACTGCGTTGCCGAGGTCTATGGGGGCAGCCTCCTCTGCCGAGGCGGCACGTATGAGTACGGATGGTTGAAGACCACCGTCAGTCGTCTCGGTTCCTACACCGTGATGGTCGATACCATTCCGCCTCGCATCGTTCCTCAACTGCCTGCTCCGCAGCAGTCGCCTGAAGGGAAGGGGGAGATTGTTGCCTTCAAACTGGGTGATGTGGGTAGCGGCGTGAGCGACTATCGGGGTACCATCGACGGCGAGTGGAAGCTCTTCAAATTCAGCTCCAAGGATATGCTCCTCTGGTGCAACCTGCGCGAAGAGGGCATCTCTCAAGGCCGTCATACCGTAGATGTCACCGTCACCGACCTTTGTGGCAACGTCAGCACCTACACCGCCGAGTTTAATCTCTGATGGGGTAGGGGCCTTTGGCGCAATTAGGAATTAGAAATAATTAATGAAAAATAAAATGTTTTGTCATTCCGCAAGTATGATAACCGCATTGGAAGGAGCGCCCCGAAGGGGCAATGAGCACCCAGCCCAGGGCAACGCCCTGGGTACAAACAGCATGAGCAACTTTCGCCCTGAAAGGGCAAAAGCCCTACAAGACAATGCTTTTGCCCTTTCAGGGCGGCGGAATGTGTTGCCTACGGAACCCAGGGCGTTGCCCTGGGCTGGAAGCTTTCTGCCCTTTCAGGGCGCTGGCTACTGCCTGGGCTATTTATTTTTCATTCTTCATTTTTTCATTCTTCATTATAGATCGTAAATCGTCAAATAGTAAATAAAAAAGTGTTATGAAAAAGACCCTCTTCTTAATCGTTGCAGCCATGTTGCTGGCTGTCAGTTCAGGCTTTGCCTGCACCAACTTCATTGTCGGCAAGGCCGCCAGCGCCGACGGCTCCGTCATTGTCTCCTACAGCGCCGACTCGTACGGCATGTACGGCTATCTGGCTCATTTTGCTGCTGCCGTCCATCCGGCGGGCACCATGCGCGACGTCTATGAATGGGATACCAACAAGTATCTCGGCCAGATTCCCGAAGCTCCCGTTACCTACAACGTGGTGGGCAACATGAACGAATGGCAGGTCACCATCGGCGAAACCACCAACGGCGGACGCGAGGAGTGCTGGCATGGCCCGGGCGTCATCGACTACGGCAGCCTTATCTACATCACCCTCCAGCGTGCCCGCTCAGCCCGCGAGGCTGTGGAGATGATGGGTGCGCTCGTGAAGGAGCACGGCTACGTCAGCGAGGGCGAGACCTTCAGCATCGCCGACCCAAACGAGGCGTGGATCATGGAGATGATCGGCAAGGGTAAGGACGAGAAGGGTGCCGTGTGGGTAGCTCTCCGTTTGCCCGACGACGTCATCTGCGCTCATGCCAATCAGGCCCGCGTCCGTCAGTTCCCCCTCAACGACCCGAAGAACTGCCTCTACAGCCCCGATGTCATCTCCTTCGCCCGCTCGAAGGGCTGGTATAAGGGCGAGGACAAGGATTTCAGCTTTGCCGATACCTACAACCCCCTCACCTTCGACGGCCTCCGCTTCTGCGACGCCCGCGTCTGGAGCTTCTTTAACCTCTATGCCGACGCCGATATGTCGAAGTGGCTGCCTAGCGCCCAGGGTGACGTGAAGGCCGAGCCCATCCCCCTCTACTTCCGTCCCAAGCACAAGCTGAGCGTGGCCGATGTTGAGGCTGCCATGCGTGACCACTACGAAGGCACTCCGCTCGACATGACGGGCGACCTCGGCGCCGGCCCTTGGTCGATGCCCTATCGTCTGCGCCCGCTTTCTTATAAGGTCGATGGCAAGGAGTGCTTCAACGAGCGCACCATCAGCACTTTCCAGACCGGCTTCACCTTCGTCTCCCAGATGCGCAGCTGGCTGCCTCGCGAGATTGGCGGCATCCTCTGGTTCGGCAACGACGATGCCAACACAGCCGTCTATACCCCCATGTACTGCTCCATCACCGAGTCGCCCTTCTGCTACAGCGACAAGGCCGGCGATGCCGTCACCTTCTCGTTCGAGAGCGCTTTCTGGATGTTCAACTGGGTGAGCAACATGGTCTATCCGCGCTACTCGCTGCTGATCGACGACCTCCGCAAGGTGCAGAGTGCCCTCGAAGTCAGTTTCTTCCTCGGTCAGGAAGAAGTGGAGAAGGAGGCACAGGCTATCTACAAGGCCAGTCCCGCCAGCGCCGTAGCCTATCTGACAAAATATAGCGCCAGTACGGCCGACAAGACAATGAAGGCCTGGATGCAGCTGGCGCAGAAGCTCATCGTCAAGTACAACGACTGCGTCATCAAGCCCGAGAACGAAGACGGAACCTTCCGCCGCACCCCCGAAGGCTTGGGTGACCGCGTCATCACCCCCGGCTATCCCGAGGACTTCAACCGCCGCGTCATCAAGGAAACCGGCAAGCGCTACCTCGTCCCGAAGCAGAAAAAGTGATGGCTTAAATGCCAGATATTGGAAGGTTTCATAAAACCGAAGGAAAAAGTTCTTACCGCTCTTTTTTATATTTTAATTGCCCGGCGCCATTCGCGTCGGGCTTTTCGCTTCATCCGCCGACAAAAAATAGTAGGAGCGCACTTACGCGCGCGTATTAATATAAGGTGTTCATTCGCAAATGCAGTTCGTCCTTCGGAAGAGCGAGTGCAAGCTGTGACGGGTTGCGATGGGGCGATTGTACGTTAGAAGTGGCGTTTGCTGCGCGGTTTTCTTTTTAACCCGTCACAAAAAGATGATCGTTGGAAGATGAAAGCCGCTTTGCGTGCAATAGTGTGTGTCGTTTATGTCACACAGAAATCTCAGATAATCGCATAGGTTCCACCTCACCAATGGCAAGCATAGTGTTTGATTCTATTTTGCCAACGTTTGATTCTGCTCATCCAGCGTTTGATGCTGAGCGCTTAGAGTTAAACTCTGTGGCAGGCTTCGTGTGTTTAATCTTTGGTCAGAATAAGCTGGGCTATTTCTTTCAAAATCGGAAATTATTTGATTTTGCAACACTATAATTGGCGAAAAACCCTGCTTTTTCAAGAAAAATGTTGCAAAATCAGAAATTTTTTGCAAAAATATTTGCACGATAAAAAAAGAGGTGTTAACTTTGCAACGAAAATAAACGATAACCTGATAAATAACCCTTAAAACGTACGACAATGAAAAGCATTTACCGGATTTCCGCCCCGATCTTCCTGCTCGTCATGCTGGCGGCCTGTTCATAGGATTACGACTATGACGAAATCGCACAGAGTGCCAAGGAGCAGGAGCAAGTGACAAAGTTTGACATCCTCGTGACCCGCGACGGAAAAGTAGTGGCTAACAACGGCATCGGCTCGACGCGTGGAGCGGATGTCAGCGCCGGCTCTATGGAGGCTAACATGAATCCCGATATTCCCTTCGGCATTATCGGCGTTGATCCTGAGTCGAAGAAGGTGCTCATAAACAATGAGATGGTCTACAGCAAAGGAGGAGGCAACTACGAAATCAGTTTCAACAACAAATGGTGGAAGGATGCCGAGGCCATTGACATCAGCGCCTATTACCCTCACGTGGGCGACGTCATCTACGGTCATGAGAATGCCACCTACACCATCCCCTACGAGGCCAGCGAGCTCGATGCAGGTCCGCTCGTCTCAAACTACGTGCAGGCTGCTGTGGACAACATGGACCTCATCCCCCTTGTGTTCAAGCATATCTCGAACGACATCGGTTTCAAGATCTGCGACGTCACTCCCGACAAGCAGCTGCAGGGCCTGATGCACCTGCGCAAGCTGACGGCATGTAACTTCGCCAGCTCGGGCTTCTATGTCGATACGCTGGGCTTGGGTCGCGGCGAATGGCGTGCGCAGTCGGTCTATCGCGATGTGGTTATCTTCGACGGCGATGAACTGGTTGGCGTCGGCTCGGACAACGAGATGCACGTCGGACTGAACAGCCTGAGCAAGACCTTCAGCGGCGCCCACCGCTTCTATGCCGTTCCGGATGTCATCAAGCTTGGATTCCAGTTTGTCGAGGTTGTCTATGATGTGGATGAGTTCCACGTGGGCAACACCGTCTATCATCCGCTCAAGAACCAGGTGGCTAAGTACATGATCTACGGCCTGCTGCCGGGCAACAAATGCCAGGACGGTAAGCAGTACACGTTCCACATCGGCCTTGACCTCACGAATGTGTACAAACAGATAACATTCTCGGCGGATGTGGCCGACTGGGAAACAAAGATCTACGAGAACAACGACGACTTCTGACCCAGCTCATCCCCGAGGCCATGATACCCTTGTTGCTTAGTTTTCTACCAGGTGCCATCTGCTTGGCTTACATAACGTTCAGTTGTGTCTTTACGGCAAGACTTCGGTCTTGCCGTATGGCCGTTTTGTTGCAGCTGCTTTGTGGTATGGCCATCTTTTCCAGCGCCTGCCTCTATTCGGGCGTCAGCAGCGACAGCCAGCGGCTTGTCATGCAGCTGCTCTCCCAGCTGACAATGCCGGCTGTCATCCCTGTGGCCCTCCTCTATTTCCGTGCCTTCCGCAAGCCAGGCCCGCAAAACCCCGCCGGCATGCTCGTCCTGCTGCTTCCGATTGCGCTTTTCATTGTCGAACTGATGCTTGTGGCGTTCCTCGGGCATGAAGAGAGTGTCGCTCTCGTCAGGAACATCGCAAACGGCCATTGGGGCGTTGCCTATGAGAACAACTATGCCCAGCTGCTTTTCAGCTGCATCGTCGTGGTGTTCCCTGTCATCATGGTCCTTGAGTATGTCGTGCTGCTCATCACCTTCATTCCCGTTTTCGTCAAGACGAAGAAGAATAGCCTGGTGTCCTTTATTAAGGGGAAGGACAGCGTCCGCACGACGAGGCTGATGGCAGCGAGCCTTCTGGTTTTCGTCACGCTCTTCCTGGCTCGCTATTGTGTGGGCGTCCTGACGCATATAGGGTGGCTGGGTGGCCTTCTCGACCTTCTTCTCGCCTTCGCTGCCTTCCTGGTATTCTTCGGCGGCATGTTTGAAGTGAAGGAGAGCATCACCATGCAGGATGTCCATCAGGCTTTCCGCTATAATACGACGCATGACGACGAGTCGAAGTCTCATCGCGCCCGGTTCCCGCTGAATACGGGCGTTACGTTCAATCCCGCTGCCCCTCATCCGACTTCCGTCTCGCCTGCAGCCGCGTCTGTCACCCAGACAACGCAGGCAGAGGCACAAGTCCTGCCGGCAGAGGCTGCCGGACCATCCTCTGCGACGGAGACATCATTGACTTCCCCTGCCACGTCGCGCGATGCGGCAGCGGGCGAGCCCCCAACGGCTTCAACCGACCAGACCCGTCCAGAGCCGCAGACGGCAGGAAACGTTCCCTTCTCCACCCTTATGCAGCAGCTGTCTATAGAAGAGGGAAGCTTGCAGCGCCGCTTCGAGGAGGTGATGATTAACGACCAGCTCTTCCTGATGCCGGGTATCACGTTGTCGCTCATCGCCGAGCGCCTCAATACCAACAAGACCTATCTGTCGCGAATGATCAACTCGACGTACAATTTGGCCTTTCCTGAATACCTGAACGCGCTCCGCATCGACTATGCCGAGCAGTACATCCTCCACAACCGCGGGGTACGGCAAAGCGAGGTAGCCAAGGCATGCGGATTTTCTAGCCCGTCGGCCTTCAACAATACCTTCAAGAAAATCACAGGCATGACGCCCAAAGCCTGGCTGACCGAACATGGCGATAAATAAGAAAAAACATATTAATCATCCCTAAAACCTTATTCGTATGATACCCAGTTTTATTCAGGACATGGAACTGTCGAAGTACAACGTTCTGGCGGTTGACGACATCCCCCTCAATCTTCTTCTCGTCCAGAAGATGCTGTCGAAGTTTAACTTCCGTATCCGCACGGCTACCAACGGCCGAAAGGCGCTTGAGGCTGTGGCTCAGGACAAGCCGCACCTCATTCTGCTCGACCTCATGATGCCCGAGATTGACGGCTATGAAGTGTTGCGCCGCCTTAAGGCCGACCCCGAAACGGCCGACATCCGCGTCATCATCCTCTCTGCCCTGAACTCTAACGAGGACATTGTCAAGGGCTTCGACCTTGGCGCCAACGATTTCCTCACCAAGCCCATCAGCATGGAAAAGCTGCTGAACGTCGTCGCCACGCAGTTCAAGCTTATCCAGTCGGGCATAAAGTAAGGACACTCAGACTCTCCCCTATAGGGCAGAAAAGACAAAGGGGCTTCGCCGATGCGAGGCCCCTTGATTCTTTTCGTGAAACGACAGCGAAGTGGCGGTCAGATGTGGAAACCGTTTTCCTTCAAATCTTTATCCACCTGGTTCTTCTCGTCCATCAGCAGCATCATCAGCCAGTCGCTCTGCTCCTTGGTGATGCCCAGGTCGCGGCAGGCCGACTCGTAGCGGTTCAGCATCGCCTCCTGATAGCGGTGATAGGTCATAGACTTGCGGATCTCCTCCTCGATGGTGCTATGCTCAATCTCGTAGCTCTCCTTATAATACTCTTTGTACGTTTTTTCCGTCGTGTAGCGCAGGCAGTAGAAGAAAAGGCCTACCGCCAGCGTCAGCACTCCGGCCAGGCCGATGAGCAGAGGTACACGCTGCAACAAGCCAAGTACGGCGAGGAATCCGCCTACCAGAATTAAGACAAACGCAATCAGTTCGTGCACGTGGTGCCGAAAGAATGATTTCAGGGTTTTCATATCAGGATGTTGTTATATTCGTTATTTTGAAGCAGTCTCATGCGGACTTGGTTTTCCATCTCCTTGGCGTCGAGGGCGGCACGATAGATGTCCCGTGCGTGCAGGTTTTCGCGGTTGCGTTTCTTGAGGTCCTCGATGTTCTGGCGCAGCTGCCATTGCGAGTAGAGCACCGAGACAAAGACGATGATGAAGAAGACCACGATGCCGAGGAAAATGGTCAGCTCGTTCTGTGCCTTCAGCTGTTCGGCCTCCAGCCTGAGCCGAGCGTTGTTGAGCTCCGCGTCGAGAATGGCCATATCCTCGTTCTGCACGGCAATGTAGATGGAGTCCTTGGTGTGCATCAGGCTGTGCAGCTGCCCGTAGGCATTGGTGTAGTCGCCCAGCTCGGCATAGAGGCCGTATTTCTGTTCGTACCGGCTGCGTGCCGTACCCAGCTTGTCAGCCTTCTGCAGCGCCTCCTCAAACAGTTTCTTCGAGCGTAGCCAGCAGATGTCCATGAGGTTGCGCGTCTCGTCGTCGATCTGCACGGCATATACGGGGTCGTTGATCAGGCGGTCGTAGCACTCCCAGAACGCCTCGTTGTTCCCCTGCGAGTTGTAGAGATAAGCCTTTGTCATTGTGGCCTTCACGCGCAGCGAGGGGAAGAAGTCCTGATATGCTTCTGCCTTCTTACAATAATCTACGGCATCGTCGTAGTGCTTCATCTTGATCATCTCCTGGGCGATGAGGATATAGATGTTGGGCAGCTCCTGTTCCATGTCGGCCTTCAGGCAGTACTCGCCTGCCTTCTTGAAATTCTCGACGGCGAGGGGCGAGTTGCTGCGGTACATCTGTATGAGACCGATGATGCGGTAGGCATACATGTGTCCCAGCGCATTCTTCTCTTCCGACGCCTTGGCCGACATAGCCCGCGCCTCCAGCATGGCGTCCGACACACGTCCTACGTTCAGCTGCATGTTGCAGAAGTCGTACATAGTGGAGAAATAGAAGTCGCTCATGTCTTTACGTCCCTTCGTGATGGCCTTGATTTCCTTCACGATGGTGTCCATCCTCACGGTGTCGTTCTGTGCATAGCGTGCCGGCAGCTCGAGGGCAAGTGCCAGCGCACGCAGCTTGCTGTTTTCCTTTGCCACTCCGACGGCATAGATGGAGTCGGCCAGGATGATGTTCGACGGGTTGTATTGCTGCATTCTCCCGTACGCATAGCGCAGGAAGATGTCCTTATCGACATTCAGGCGGTTGACAATCTGCCCTTGCAGGGAGAGGCAGACGCTCCCCGATATCAGCATCGCTGTTAGAAGTAGTTTCTTTTTGACTCGCATGTAGGTAACTTATATATAAAAAAGGAGTGGATGCTCAAGGTTTTTTGACGAGTGTTGCCGGCAGAACGATTCCGAAGTCACTCCCTTCGCCGTAGCGGCTGCGGAAGTGCAGTCTGGCGCCCATCAGCTCGGCGTACTTCTTCACCAATGTCAGTCCGATGCCTGCGCCGGGCGAGAACTCATTCTCTTTCCAGAAGAGGGAGAAGACGCGCGGTTGGTTCTCTTCCTTGATGCCGCAGCCCGTGTCGGTCACGTGAACGAGCACGTCGCCTGATGCGGGGTCGCGGTGCCACCCGACGCTGATGCGTCCCTTCGTCGTGTGTTGGGCGGCGTTCTCGATGTACAGGTGCAGAATCTCCTTCAGCCTTGCGGCGTCGGACGTGATGCACAGGTTCGCGTCGCCCTCGTCGGCCGTGAGCTGTACACCCTCTTTCACCAAGTGCTGATGCTCTGCCACGATGTCGCTTATAAACGGCTGAAGCCATATCTCTTCTGACGTCATTTTCACGCGGCCGCTCTCCAGGCGGGTGAACTGCAGCACCTCGTTCAACTGCTCGGTCAGTGTCTCGGTGCCCTTGCGGATGTGCTCGCCCATTTCCGTCTTCTCGTCGGCCGTGAGGCTCTCGCCCATCTCGCTCAGCACCTGTGTGAAGCCCATAATCATGTTCAGGGGCGAACGCATGGCATACGAGATGTTCATGATGAACGCCTCCTTCTTACGTGCCTCCTCTTCCATCGTCAGCGCGTTGGCCAGCTCAGCTTCGCGCTGCTTCTCCTCGCGGACGATTTCCTTCAGGTCGTCCAGGAAATCGACGCTTTGTCTTTCGCTTATGTTGCTCGTTGTGTAGCTCATCCTGTGTGCTCCTCTTACTTTTGCACGGGTTGTGTAAACCAGAAGGTGCTCCCTTTGCCTTCCACGCTGTCGAAACCTATCTCACCTCCTTGCATCTTCACTATTTTCTGGCAGATGTCGAGTCCCAGGCCGGTGCCGCCGTCGCCGTCGTTTACTTTGGCAAAGCGGTCGAGGAGTGTCTCGCGGGCTTCTTTGCTGACGCCGATGCCTGTGTCGCGCACGTAGAGGCGTACGCACCCTTTCTCTTCCTCGTAGCGCCAGCCCAGCGTCACAGAGCCTTCGGGAGTGAATTTGAAGGCATTGCTGATGTAGTTGTTGAGCACCTGACGCGTGCGGACACGGTCGATGTGAAACACCATGTCGGCGTGGCTGTCGTCACATTCCATGCCGAATTTCAGGTGTGAAGGAGCCAGAATGTTGTTTGTGTGGTATGTGGTCTCGACAATCTCCTGTACCCGTTCGTCGCGCATTTTGAAAGTCATGCCGTCCGTTTCCTCAAGCGACTTCTCTACGGCGCCGTCGATGAGCGACAGCATCTGGCTGATGTTTGTGCGGATGATGTCGCCATACATGGCCCTTTCGTCGTCGTCGCAGGTGTCGTCCGTCAGCAGTTGGGCGAAACCCGAGATGGCATTGAGCGGGGTGCGGATGTCGTGGCTGATGTTGGCAATGAAGTTCTCCCTCAGATTCACCTCGTTGGCTTTGTTCACCGCTTCGGCGATGCGCTTTTCCACACTGACGATGTGGTCTATCCTCATCAGCACGCCGTCGATGCGCCTGTTGTCGCCTTCTGTGCCCGCGACGGTGTAGATTGCTTCCCACCAGTGCCAGTCGCTGCTGTCGAGGCGCATCTGAAGGCGGACGCGGTGCTTGCCCATGCTCTCGTTGTGGACAACCATGTCAAACACCGCGCGGCTCCCGTCGTGTACGTTCCTTTCGCGAAAGTCCTTCAGGGTGGTGACAGACGGCTTTTCCGTCTCTTCTCCGGCACATCTCTCTTGGAAGAACAAGCGGTTCTGTACAACGGCCCACGAATAGACCACATTGTCGGCGAGCAACTCGTCGAGCATCCGGCGCTCGGCTGGTTGCAAGCTCCACAATGGTAGTTTCATTTGTTTGCTATTGTCGGCCATATTCGTTTGTTATTTCGGCTGCAAAATTATAGAAAAAATTTCAAAATCAAAAAAAATACGCAAAAATCAACCCGTTTTTTGTTTTTTTATGCGTTTCTCCGCTTTTTTATGGGGCTTTTTTGCGATTTTGCAATTGTTTGTTTTCCTTTTTTGCAATCCTTGCCTGCTCTTTTTGCTTTGTCTGATTCCGTTTTTTTCTGAAAAAATGTGACGAAAGATGTGCTTTTAATGGAAAATAACACGTATCTTTGCACAACTTTTCCCAATCACGATGAACAACTGTGCTATGAACAAACTCCAGTGCTGTGCCTTCCGAGGCCACGTCGCTTCCCGGCTACACCTCTTCCAGCTTCTCTTCCCCATGCTGCTTTGTCTGCTATGCAACCTGCCGGCACGGGCCGAGAATAAGTTCAATATCGATGATGGACTCTATGCCATGTACGAGCGTGCTCACCGTCTGCGTTCCTCCGAAGCATGTCTGGCCATCGGCGACTCTATGTTGGCAGAGGCCAAGCGCATTGGCGACGAGAAAGCCGAATGTATCGCCCTCACCATACCCTTGCGGTACTATTATCATCAAGAATCTGCCGAAACTTTCGCCGAGTATTGCGACATGGTGCGCGAAAGGGCCAAGGAAACCGGTTACATGCAGTACTATCACTATGCCTACGAGATGCAGACGACCTACTTCATCAACCGGAATCAAATGCGCGAAGCCGAGGAACTGCTCGGCATCATGCGCGACGAGGTCATTGCCGCGCAGGACTACTACGGCCTTGCCCTGTGCTACTCAGCCTTGGGCAACCTCTACTACCAGCGCCGTGGGTTCAGGGTGGCCCTGAAGTACTACGACCAGGCGCTGGAGCTCTACGAGGCGCAGACCTTGCAACATCCCTCCGGCGTCCTTGCGCAGGCAGCCATAGCCAGCATCAAGGACCGCGACTACAACCGTGCCCTGGCATACGTCGAAAAGGGACTTGCTATAACTCCCATCGAACCTTCTGTCAAACTCAACCTTCTGGAGCGGAAGGGCATGGCGCTCTTCTTCTTGGAACGTAACGCGGAGTTCAAAAAGAACCTTGCCGAGTACTATACCTCTCGCGAGAAAGAGGGACGCAACAACAGCCACAACATCGAGTACATACCCATTCTCAACACCATCGTCGATGGCCGCTATGCCGAGGCCGAACGCATTCTGAAGGAGTATAAGAGCCGCATGAACGCACTCCTCTACCATCTGACGCTCAAAGAACTCTACACGCGTTCCGGCGACCATGCTTCGGCCACAGCCGAGCTGGACTCGATGTACGAACTGCGTGTCAGGTACTTCAATAAGATACTCGACGAAGACTTCCAGTCGAAGGCAGCCAAGCTCGACAACGAGCGGCTGAAATTCGAGAACTCCATGCTGGAGTTGGAGGAGAAGCGCCGTCACCAGCAGTACATCACCGCCATCATCTCCATCACGGCATTGTTCGCCATCGTTGCGCTGGCCATCTTCCTTGCCCTGCGCATTCGCAGCAGCCGCCGGCTTCAGGCACAGAACCTGCAGCTCGAAGAGGCCCGTGCCCATGCCGAAGAAGCCAAAACCCATGCCGTCAGGGCGCAGCAGCGGGCCGAACACTCCGAGTTGATGAAGACCATCTTCATCCAGAACATGAGCCACGAAATCCGTACCCCCCTCAACGCCATCGTTGGCTTCGCCCAGCTGCTTGCCGAACCCGACATTGCCGACACCTTCAGCGACGACGAGAAGCGGGAGTACAGTCAGCTCATCGGCGGCAATGCCGACATGCTCATGACGCTTGTCAACGACATCCTCAACATCTCCGACCTCGAGAGCGGCAAATATAAGATGAACCTCGCCCCCTGCGAGTGCAACGACGTCTGCCGGTTCTGCCTCAAGAATGTCGAGGTTCGCCAGCCTGCCGGCGTCCGCATGTACTTCACCACCGAGGCCGATGACTCTTTCTCCCTCTACACCGACCGTCAGCGCGTGCAGCAGGTGATCACCAACTTCCTCACCAATGCCTGCAAGCACACTTCGAAGGGCGAGATACACCTCCACCTGTCGCTATCCGAGAATCCCGGCAACGTCACCTTCTCCGTCACCGACACAGGCAGCGGCGTCCCTGCCGATCAGGCCGAAGCCATCTTCGAGCGCTTCACCAAGCTTGATTCCTTTAAACAGGGCACCGGTCTCGGTCTCGCCATCTGCCGCATGATTGCCGAAATCCTTCACGGCGAGGTTAAGCTCGACACCACCTACACCGCCGGAGGCGCCCGCTTCGTCTTCATCCACCCCCTCACACAGGAGCAGGCGTAAGTCGGCGGGGAGGCGTCGGCCGCCATCTCTCGTCATTATAGCCAGTCAACGCAGGCTCGGCTTGCGGCTTAACATAGTCCCTTAAGATGATTATCCGAAAAAATACCCCCTATTCTCTTTGGGCGTCCCGAAGGGGCATCGGGCACATAGCTCAGGGCTACGCCCTAGGAACAAACGTCAAAAGTAACTTTCGCCCTGAAAGGGCAAAAGCTTTCAATAACAATGCTTTTGCCCTTTCAGGGCGCGAAATGAAGCACTCCCGGGATACCCAGGGCGATGCCCTAGGCTATGCGCTTTTGGCCTTTCAGGCCGTTAGGGGTATTTTGCGGATAATCAAATACTATGATTATATTTTCTGAAACCTCTAATAACTAACCTTATCCCATGAAAGCCATCCGACGCTGTCTTTTTCTAAAATTGCCCTTGCTGTTGCTCTTGCTGCTCCTTGTCCCTGCGGAAGGGTGGGCGAGGGACATCGTCTCTTACCGTCAGGTCAACCGTCAGGCCCTGCGCGAATACCAGCAGCCCGTCCGCCCCGGCACCGACGGTAGTCATCCCTTCTGGAATGCCTTTGCTCCGAAGTTCCTCTTTGCTCCGGCTTTTGACTTCCCCGATGCCCCAGGCGCAGGCGGCTATCTCTTTCAGGCCTCCGACGGCAAGGGCGGCCTCTGGCAGATGCGCGCCCGTACGCCGCGTGCCGACCTCGCACCCATCTGGAAGGAACTGCCTGCGGGGAGCCACATCTCGCTGACCGTCATCGCCATCGATGCCAAGGGACGTCAGACCGCCGACACCGTAGGGCGCCGCCAGTTTCTCAGGGACTACCCTTTCTGCGGCCCTTATAACATGCCCGCCCGCCCCTACAAGGAGGCCGCCCTCAAGGCTATGCTCTACGTCCATTTCCTGCCAGCCATCCACGCTTGGGTTGACCACACCGAGCCCGACATGGGCTATCCCCACAACACCTATGCTTGCAAGATTATGGGCTCGACGCTGCGCAACGAAGCCCTCGTGGCTCGTTTCTTCCCTGAGTTGCGCGACGAGGCCCTGACGATGGCGCGACACGTGGCAGCCTTCCTCCGCACCATCAGCCAACCGCCTGGGACGCCCCTCGCTTACTTCCCGCCCACCTACTACGGCGGACTCATCGCCTCCTCGCTGGCCGAGAACCAGAACAAGACCATGTGCATGGAGGCCATCACCGTAGCCCAGGGACTGCTCGACCTCTACCGCGAGAGCGGCGAGCGCGAATACTACGACTGGGCGCTGGGCATCGCCGACACCTATCTGCGCCTCCAGCGGCCCGACGGCAGCCTGCCCATCAAGCTTGACCTGACCACCGGCGAGCCCGTCAACGATGCTTGCGCCATGCTGCATCCCCTGCTCCGGTTCTTCGAGCGGCTGCACGACGAGTTCGGCCTCACCGCCTACGAGGAAGGACGTCTCCGCGCCCAGCGTTGGATGAGCAACGTCTGCGTGCCCCGCTTCGACATGACCGGACAGTTTGAGGACTGCTCCGTGCTAGGCCTGCAGCCCTACGAGAACCTCACCAACTGCACGGCAGCGCCCTACGCCAGCTACCTCTTCGAACGCCCCGAAGCGACGCAGGCCGACCTCCGCGATGCCGAGGACCTGCTGCGGCTCAGCGAGGACCAGTTCGTCCATTGGGACGTTAACCCCCGCTCCGACGGCATACGCCCCCACGCCACGCCCTGCGTGTTCGAGCAGTACAAATACCAGATGTCCGTTGACAACAGCGCCGCCAATGTCGCCGCCGCGTTCCTCGCTAAGCATCAGCGCACAGGCGACCGTCTTGCTTTGGCCAAAGCCATCGCGCTCACGAACACC
>Ga0129306_1001355_pt1 | contig 28099 bp, 15 predicted proteins | sample P827metagenome_FD_94438 | JGI IMG/M metagenome (GOLD analysis project Ga0129306, IMG submission 94438) | Capybara group fecal microbial communities from Wisconsin, USA - P827 metagenome | ecosystem: Host-associated > Mammals > Digestive system > Large intestine > Fecal | place: USA: Wisconsin...
ACAACGCTGCTGATGCGCGCTGTGCAGAACGACAAGACCGATCTGGTGCAGGCTCTGCTTGCCGCGGGGGCCGACGCGAAGGCGGTCGACAAGCGCGGACGCACGGCTTTTGACATTGCTGTATCGCGGAATCCGGGCAGCATCCCGCTGCTTGTCAAGGCCGGGGCCGACGTGGAAGCTCCCGACAAGTACGGCTGGACGTGGCTGCACAATGCCCTGCGCGGCAACCGTTCGCTCGAACTCGTCAAAGCCCTGAACGACGCCGGCGCCAACGTCAACGCCGTGACGAAAGACGGCAGCTGGTCCGTGCTGAAGACTGCCGTGCAGTTTCATGACAAGCCCGAAGCCGTCGATCTGCTGCTGGCCGCGGGCGCCGACGTTAAATGGAAGGATAAGGACGGCGCGACCAGCGCGTTCATCGCCTTCAATAAGAGAGAGCCCCAGCCTTACGTGAAAAAGCTCGTCGACGCCGGTCTCGACGTGAACGCCGCCATGGTCAAAGACGGCCGCACGCTGCTGATGCAGGCCGTAAACAATCCCGAGCGCCAGTGCCGTGAGATCGTCGAGCTGCTGCTGGCGGTGAAGGCCGATCCCAACGCGATGCTGACGCGCGACAAGCGTACCGTGCTGATGCAGGCTGCTACGCATCCCAAGATCGACGCTGCCGTGCTCTCAGCCCTTCTTGCCGCCGGGGCCGATCCTAACGCCATGGCCAAAGACGGCCGCACGGCCCTGATCATGGTCGCCAAGAGCAATCCGCGCGCCGACATCGTCGAGGCGCTGATTAAGGGCGGCGCCGATGTGAACGCCGTTGACGGACAAAGCCGCGGCGCCCTCTATGCGGCTGTCGTCGAAGGCAAAGCGGCCGGTGAAGCCGTCCGCAAGCTGATCGAACTGGGCGCCAATGTGAACGCCGCCGACAAGATGGGCAACACGCCGCTCATGGCCGTGAAGGGCGACGATCCCGAGACGATCGCCGCTCTCATCAAAGCCGGTGCAAACGTGAAAGCACGCACCCGCGACGAGCGCACGCCGCTGTTACTGCTGGCCGGTCGCGACAAAGCTGTGCCGGAGTCGGTCGAAGTCTTGCTGAAAGCCGGCGCGGACGCCAACGCTGTCGACAAATACGGCGATACGCCGCTGCTGTGGGCCGCACAGTACAACCCCGGTCTCGTTGAGGCGCTGCTCAAAACAGGCGCGAACGTCAACGCCGCCAACAAAAAGGGCGAGACTCCGTTGATCACAGCCTGCGCAGGCAGCAAGACGCCGCCTGAAATCGTTGCCGCGCTGCTGGCCGCCGGAGCTGGCGTCAATGCCGTAACGAATAATGGCGACACGGCATTGATGGCGGCCTGCCGCCAGAGCCCGCCCAAGGTTCCCGTCGTTGATGCCCTGTTGAAGGCCGGCGTGAATGTGAACGCCGCCGACAAAAACGGCGAGACGGCACTGTACAAGGCCTGCGCCAACAGCCGCGTCGGGGCTGAGACGATCGACGCCCTGCTGGCTGCCGGAGCTGATGCCGGCGCCTAGAGCAAGCGCGGCGAGACCCCGCTCGACAAGGCGCGCAAGAACAGACGCCTGCCGCCGGAGACGCTCAAGCGCCTTGAGGCAGCGGTGAAATAGCGGGGCGTCCGCGGCATATCTAAAATTGAAGAGGCGAAGATCCGGTTGTATAAATAAAGAACGGGACGTGCGGGGGGCGTGCGTCCCGTTCTTTTTCTTCTTTACAGGGACATTGACAAATGATAGAATAATATAAAGGTTTTGGTCCGCCGGAGCAGATCGGCGGACATCGGAGCGGCCGGACTGAAGACGACAGAAGCGCGTTTTTGGCCCGGTCGATGTGTCGAAAAGGAGATCTGCTTTGACGACAACAACGAAGAACGGAGTTCCGGCACAAGCGGGGAAAGCGGAAGGCGGCTTTGCGGCATCTGTCGACACACAGGCGGCGGGCAGCGGGCGGGAAGAACTTTTTCAGCGCCTGATCGCCGTGCTGAAGGAAACGCTGCTGCAACGAGCACCGGTCGACGGTGAACTCCTGCAGCAGTTCATGAGTTTTTTGGCGGAGCACGACGCCCGCCGTGAGGGGCTGACAGCAAAGAAACGGAAGAAGACGCGGCGGAAGGCCAAACAAAAAGGGCGTCCTGTTCCGAAGCCCGAGCTCGATCTGTCGGTGCTGAGGGGAATGCCTGCCTGGGATCCTGACTGGGATGCCGACCGCTCCGGCACATGGGAGAGCGAAGGGCTGTGTGACGTGCTGTCGACACCCCCCGAAGAGTTATCCCGTCAAGCGATGGACAAACTGCGCGAGGATTTACAGAACACCCCCTTCGAGCTCCCGTCTGATCCTGCGTCGAACGGCTGGCTCGGCGTCAATGCTCTGCTGCCGAGGACGGCGTTAGCAGTCGATGAGACGATGTCCGAGCCACTCGTGTCCGTTTTCACCTGGATACTCCTGCAAGCGGCGGCGCATGCGGGCGACCCGTTCGCGCAGCGGCAGAACGGCCTGCTCGGCCTCGCCCCTGACAGCGAGGACTGGCTCGACTGCGAGATCTGGCATGGCGAGCTCTTTCGTCCCGATGACACTGCTGAAGCGATACAGGTCACAAGTTTCTGCCCCACAACGTCGCGCGCGGCTCTGTGCTGGCTGAATCTGGCCGCCCGAGCCGGCGACGAGATCGCCAAAGCCGTGCTGCTTGCCCGCAAAATGGAAATGACTGTCGCGCCCCGGATGCTTTTTGTGCCGCACAAAATGGCCTCGTGACGCCCGGAATAAATTACAGATCACGAACGGAGACTGACCTCGGAAACGGGGTCAGTTTTTTTGCGCTTTAAGGAGACACTGATTAAATGAGCCCGATGACCTGTCGAGGGATTTGTCGTCTGACAAGGAGAAGCGAAGAGGCATAGCAGAGCTATGGTGACGACGCGAAGCTCGTTCTTTAGGGTGAGCTTTGACGCCGTCAGGCGGCGAAAGCTCCGGCAGGCGCGGGCGAATTAATCAGCGTCTCCTTAAAAAGGATGAACATATTCGTTCACGTGTCGATATATAGGCGCACCGTCTCTTCTCTTTCGTCTGAGAAAGTGATAAAATGTCAGTCAAGTTTTCGTTTTAGATTCAAAAAAGAGATTGAGGTGAGGCGAATGGGGCGACTTCTCGAAGTTGAGGATCTTCACACGGCCTTTCGCTCCGGCGGAAAGACGAGCCCAGCCGTGGACGGCGTCAGCTTTCATATCAACGAGGGCGAGACGCTGTGCCTGGTGGGCGAATCCGGTTCGGGCAAGAGCGTGACGTCGCTCTCGATCATGCGTCTACTTCCCGGCTCAGGCGAGGTGGCGGGCGGCCGTATCCTTTTCGAGGGTGAAGACCTGCTGAAAATGTCAGAAAAAGAGATGTGCGCCACGCGCGGCAACCGTATCGCGATGATCTACCAGGAGCCGATGACCTCGCTGAATCCGCTTTTTACCGTAGGGATGCAGCTGCGTGAGACGCTGCGGCGCCATCAGCGGCTGAGCGCCAAAGAGGCGCAGAACTTGGCTGTCGAAATGCTGGCGCAGGTGGGCATCCCCGATCCGCACAAGCGCATATACGAGTTCCCCTGGCAGATGTCGGGCGGCATGAGGCAGCGCGTGATGATCGCCATGGGGCTGTGCTGCCATCCCCGTCTGCTGATCGCCGACGAGCCGACCACGGCCCTTGATGTGACGATCCAGGCGCAGATCCTTGACCTGATGCGCAAGCTCAAACGCGAGCTGAACATGACTATTCTGTTCATCACGCACGACCTTGGCGTCGTCGCCGAGATGGCTGACCGCGTCGCCGTGATGTATGCCGGGCGCATCGTCGAAGAAGCCCCGGTGCGCGAGCTGTTCGCCCGCCCACGTCATCCTTACACGCGCGGTCTGATGGACTGTCTGCCGAGCGCGGCACAGTCGCGCGGCCGTCTGCACGTCATCACAGGAACGGTGCCTGCGCCCGACCGTTATCCGTCCGGCTGCCGCTTCCATCCGCGCTGCCCGTTCGCGCAGGACGTTTGCGCAGCCTCGGTGCCGCAGATGAAAAAACTGGGCGCGGCATCGGTGGCGTGCCATTTCCCGTTGACGAAAGAAGAGGCGGCGTCATGAGCGGCTTGAGCATGGGCAGTGAAAATCTGCTCGAAGTGCGCGGCCTCGTCAAAGACTTTCCGCAACGGCGCGGCACGGTACATGCCTTGCGCGGCGTGTCTCTGAAACTGCGCCGGGGCGAGACCTACGGTCTGGTGGGCGAAAGCGGCTGCGGCAAGACGACGCTGGGCCGTATCATTGCCCGCCTTGACGAGCCCACCGCCGGCAGCGTGACGTTCGCCGGCGAAGACCTGCTTTCGGTGCGCGGAAAGAGGCTCAAATGCCTGCGCCGCGACGTGCAGATGGTCTTTCAGGACCCGTATGCGTCGCTCGATCCGCGCATGACCGTCGGCGCGCAGATCGAGGAGCCGCTGCTCATCCACGGCATCGGCAGAGCGAAGGAACGGCGAGCGCAAGCGTGCGAGTTTTTGGAGCGCGTCGGCTTGCGGCCCGAGCATCACGGCCGCTATCCGCACGAGTTCTCCGGCGGACAGCGGCAGCGTGTCGGCATCGCCCGCGCACTTATATTGCGCCCGGCGCTTGTCATTTGTGACGAACCCGTGTCGGCACTGGACGTTTCGGTGCAGTCACAGATCCTCAACCTGTTGCACGAGCTGCAAAGGGAGCTGGGGCTCACCTATCTGTTCATCGCCCACAGCCTCAGCGTCGTGCAGCACATTTCCGATCGCATCGGCGTCATGTACTTGGGCCGGATCGTCGAAGAATTGAGCTCGAGCGAACTTTTTTCCAGCACGGCACATCCGTACACGCAGGCGCTGCTTTCGGCTGTGCCCGTACCTGATCCCGAGGCCAAGCGCGACCGCGTAGTGCTGAGTGGCGAACTGCCTTCGCCTGTCGATTTGCCAGGCGGCTGCGCGTTTCATTCGCGCTGTCCCAAGGCGTTGCCCCGCTGCGCCCAGAATGATCCGCCACTGCGCCCAACCGGCGGCCACAGCGTCGCGTGCTGGCTCGCTCATCCTGAAGGAGAGAAATAACATGGAAAACACTGGTATCTGCCGCCTTGCCGCGCTGCTGACAGAGCTTCGCGCGCGCGGCCTGACCGCTGTCGAACAGGGGGCCGCGCGGCTGTGTCTGCTTGACAGTCTTGCCTGCATTGTGTATGGCGCGTCGATGGAGGAGGCGCCGCGTTTTGCCGCCGCGGTCTCCGCCATGAGCGGCGCAGGGCCGTTCGCCGTGCCGGGGCTGGCACCGCGTTTTGACGTGGAAAATGCCGCGCTGATTGGCGGTGCCTTTGCCCACCTGCGCGAGCTTGACGACGTGCACTACGCGATCGTTCATTCCGGCAGCGTCTGCGTGCCCGTGGTCGTCTCGCTGGCGCAAAAGCTGGGCAGTGCGCTCGGTGACGTGCTCACGGCGCTGGCTGTCGGCGTTGAGGCGATGGTGCGAGTGTCCAAGGCGATGGATTTTCTTGACCATCGACAGCGCGGCTGGCACGGCACGGCCACCTGTGGCGCGTTTGGAGCGGCCGCTGCCGCCGCGTCGCTGCTCAAGCTTGACGCCGAGGGGATGGCAAACGCCATGGGCATTGCCGGCAGCCGCACAGGCGGCTCGTGGGCTTTTGCCGCCGACGGCGCGTTGACCAAGCGCCTGCATCCTGGGCTGGCCGCCCGCGACGGCATCGTCGCTGCCTATTTTGCCGCGGAGGGCGTGCGCGGGCCGCACTTTGTGCTGGAAGCGGGAGACGGCGGCTTTCTGCCGATGACCTCGGCCTCGTTTGATCTGTCGCAGCTTGACTGTGCTGCTCCAAAGCTGGCGATCGAGGAGATCGAGTACAAGTGGTTTGCGTCGTGCAAGTCGGTGCATTCGCCCGTCACCGCTGCGACTGAGATATTTAAACAGCGGCCCGTGAGCGACGCTGCCGAGGTGGCCGACATCGCTGTGGAGGTCAACCAGTCGGCGCTTTCGATGGCCGGCCGCAATTACGATGCCGATTCGGTGGTGTCGGCTCAGCTGAGCATCCCTTACGGCGTCGCGCTGGGGTTGTCCGGCCGCACGGGGCGCGCCGCTGATTACATGCCCGACGTGCTCAAAACTCCCGTTTTGCGCGCGCTGGCGGATAAAACGCGCGTGTACCGCACCGACGAATTTGACGAAATTCGCGAGCGCGAGCACAAAAGCGCCTGTCGCGTGACGGTGACATGGACCGACGGCCAAACGCTGTCGTGCAAGGTGACGGAGCCCAAGGGCGCTTTTGCCAACCCGCTGACGCGCGACGACATCGTCTTCAAAGCGACAGAGCTGATCGACTGGGCGCTTGGCACTGGGCGCGCGGCTGCCGTGATCGACGCGGTCACGACAGCGCCGGCAGAGACGGCGTTCGCTTCGCTGCTGCCGCTGATCCTTTAGAACAGAAAACAGGAGGAATACTATGGGCGCGGAAAAGAACAAGGGCGGTTTTTTCGAGCAGATCCAGGGCAAGATCAATCCCGTCGTCCTCAAATACTATTACAATGAGCGAGTCAGCACGTCGTTCCGTTCGTTCGCCTACCTGCTGCACGTCATGCAGGCGCATGTGCTGATGCTCGGCCGTCAGCGCATCATCCCCTCGGAAGCGGCCGGAAAACTGCTGGCCGCCATGGAGCGGCTGGAACGCGGGAATCCGCAGATGGATCCGTCGCTTGAGGACCTGTACATCAACCTTGAGCACCTGATCGCCGCCGACGTGGGCAAAGACGCCTGCGGCTACATGCCCGCGGCGCGCAGCCGCAACGATGTGGAAGCGGCGATGTGGCGCATGGAGCTGCGCGATGCGATGATCGAATTGGCTGAGGCGCTGCTGGATCATGTGCGCGCATTGCACCGCCGTGCCGACGAGACGAAAGAGGCGCTGTTCCCCGGCTACACCTACGGTCAGCAGGCCATGCCGGTGACGATGGGACATTATCTGCTAGGCATCTCGGCGGCGCTGCTGCGCGACGCCCAGCGCGCGCTTGACTGCGTTGACCGCTTCAACCTCAACCCGCTGGGCGCAGCGGCGATGGCCGGCACGAGCTACCCCATCGACCGTGAGCTGACCGGCCGGCTGCTGGGCTTTGACGGTGTGTGGGAGCATGTGCAGGACGCGATCTCGAGTGACGACTACATGCTCGAAGCGGCGGGCGACGCCGTGATCGCGCTGACGACGCTGGCGCGGCTGGCCGAAGATATCATCAACTGGTGCTCCAACGAGGCGGGATTTGCCGATCTGCCGAACGACCTCATCGATTCCAGCACGATCATGCCGCAGAAGCGCAACCCCGTGATCTGCGCCACAGTGCGCGCACAGGCCCGCCTGGCCGCGGGACGCTACGCCGGCGTATGCACGGCCTGTTCGGTGGAGTTCCAGGCCAGCCGCGACATGACTTCCGCCTGGGAGGACGTGCTGTGGTGCGTGCACACGGCGCTCGGCATGTGCCGCATCAGCGAGGCGTACACGAAGGGCCTGATCTTTAAGACGCAGAACATGGCCGCCTCTTTGCAAAAGGGCTTCAGCAATGCCACCGAGCTGGCCGATCGACTCGTCATGGAGGGCGGGCTGCCGTTCCGCACCGCGCATACGGTCGTCGGCAGCGCTGTGTCCGAGCTGTTCTATAAGGGACTGGATCAGGAGGCACTGACCTTTGAGCTGCTCGACGAAAAATGCCGCGAGGCGGCCGGCTGTATGCTGCCGCTGACGCGTGAGCAGTTTGAGCGCGCCAAGGACTTCCGCCTGGCGGTAGAACGCCGCAGCGGACGGGGCGCCACATCGCAGGCAGAAATTTCCCGCATGGCCGCTTTACAGAGCGCTGAAGCCGCGCGTCTGGAGGCCCGCACCGCCGCCAAATCGGCGCAGTTCCGCGCGGCAGCCGAGGCGCTGCGACAGGCTGTTACCGAAGGAGCGAAGGCTTTTTCGGTTCAGAAATAAAATTTTATCTGTTTTAGGAGGGAAATCATGAAAAAGTTTTGCCGCGTTTTGACCCTGCTGCTGGCGCTGTGCCTGTGCGCCGCTCCTGCGCTGAGCGCCGACGAAGAGCTGACTGTGCTGATCGGCAGCGACGCTTCCACGTTCGATCCGCACTTCTGCACCGACTCGGCCACGGAGATCTTCAACAAGAACATGTACAACAACCTCGTCCGCTTCAACGCGCAGATGGAGCTTCTGCCCGATCTGGCCGAAAGCTGGACTGTGTCGCCCGACGGCCGGGATTGGACGTTCAGGCTGAAAAAGGGCGTCGTCTTCCACGACGGCACCCCGTTCAACGCCGCGGCCGTGAAAACGAGCCTTGACCGCGTGCTCGACAAGGCCACCGGCTCCCCGCGCCGCTCGGTGCTGGCGCCGATCGCTTCTGTGGCCGTCGTCGATGAAAACACGGTGACCATCACCACCGAGGTGCCCTGCGGTTCGCTGCTTCAGCGTCTGGCGCACCCCGTTGCGGCGATGATCAGCCCCGCCGCCATCGCTAAGTACGGCAAAGACCTGAGCACGCACCCGTGCGGTACCGGTGCGTTCAAGTTCGTCGAGTGGGAAACGGGCGAGCGTCTCGTGCTCGAGCGCAACGAAACGTACTTCGACGGCGCGCCGGCAGTCTCGCGCCTGACGTTCCAGATCGTGCCCGAGGACGCTACGCGCGCGCTGCTGCTCCAGGCCGGCCAGGCTGACGTGGCCTTGCGCCTGCCCGTCAGCGAGCTGGAGCGTCTCAAAAGCGAGCCCGATGTATCGATCATCCAGACAGATACCGTCATGACCATGTACGTGGCGCTGAACAACAGCCGCGGCGCCCTCAAAGACGTCCGCGTTCGCCAGGCGCTTAACTATGCCGTTGACAAGACGCTGATCGTGCGCGACATCCTCGGCGGGCTGGCTACCGTGGCCGACGCGCCCATTTCGCCTTACACCTGGGGCTATGCGCCGTGCAAGGTGTACGAACGCGACCTGAACAAAGCCAAAGAGCTGCTGAAAGAAGCCGGATACCCCGACGGCGTGGAGCTGACGCTGTGGACGCCCGTGGGGCGCTATCTGATGGACACGCAGGTGAGCGAAAACCTCCAGGCGCAGTGGGCCGAGGCCGGCATCAAGGTGACGATCCGCCAGTGGGAGTTCCAGGCGCTGATGTCCGAGGTGAAGAAAGGCCAGTTCGACATGGTGCTGCTGGGTTGGAGCCCGTCCACCGGCGACGCCGATCAGGGGTTGTATCCCGTGTTCCACTCCACGCAGTTCCCGCCGCGCTCCAACCGCGCGTTTTACAGCAACGCCAACGTGGACGAGCTGCTCGTGAAGGCGCAGAGCGAGACCGACGCCGACAAGCGCAAGGCGCTCTACAAAGAGGCTGAAACGATCATCACCGACGAGGCGGCCTGGACGTTCCTGTACTACCCCAAGCAGGCGGCCGTGTTCCGCAAGAACATCAGCGGTATCGAGCTGCTGCCGACGGAGCACATCCTCCTCGGCAAAGTTGTCAAACAATAACGCGCGACAGACGCGCACACTGGCGCCGGGGCGTTTTCTCCCGCTCCGGCGCCTTTGCGCGCAGGCGGAGTTTTGTTGAGAGGGGGGCGGAGCGTGTTCCGTTATATCCTGCAAAAATTTTCGTTTACGCTGCTGGTGCTGGCGGGGGCGGCGACGTGCGCTTTTTTGCTGCTGCACGCCATCCCCGGCGATCCGGCGCAGGCGCTGGCCGGCCCGCAGGCTACGCTTGAGGACGTGCAGAGTCTGCGCCGCTCGCTGGGGCTCGACAGGCCGCTGCCGGAGCAGTACGCGCGCTATATGGCTTCTCTGCTGCGCGGTGATCTGGGCAGATCGTACCGCAACGGCAAGCCCGTGGCGTCGTTGATCGCCAAGGCCTGGCCGGCCACCGCCAAGCTGGCGCTGACGAGTATGCTCGTGGCCGTCGTCCTCGGCGTGCCGATGGGCATTTTTGCCGCGGTGCGGCGCGGAGGGCCGGGCGACACGGCGGCGATGATCGTCTCGTTCATCGGCGTGTCGATGCCGTCGTTCTGGCTGGCGCTGCTGCTGATCATCCAGTTTTCCGTCGTGCTGAAATGGTTCCCGTTCTACGGCATGAAGGGCGCTTCCAGCTATGTGCTGCCCAGCCTGACGCTGGGACTGGGCGTGGCGGCCAACATTGCCCGTCTGACACGCGCCAGTATGCTGGAAATACTGGATCAAGACTATGTGCGCACCGCTCGCGGCAAGGGGCTGAGCCGTCCGTGCGTGATCTGGGTGCATGCGCTGCGCAACGCCGCTGTGCCCGTGGTCACGATCATCGGCCTGCAGTTTGGCATCCTGCTGGGCGGTCAGGTGGTGACGGAGACGGTGTTCTCGTGGCCGGGGATCGGACGCATGATCGTGAACGCGCTGATCGCCCGCGACCTGCAGATCGTTCAGGGCGGCATCCTCGTGCTGGCGCTGTCGTTCGCGCTCGTCAACCTGCTCACCGACCTGATTTACGGGCTGATCGACCCGCGTATCCGCTGCTGAGGGCGCGAGACGATGGATACGCTCAAACGCGCGTTTCGCAGTCCTTCGTTTGTCGTGGGGTTCGCGATCCTGGCGGTGCTGGTGCTGCTGGCGCTGCTGGGGCCGTTTTTTGCCCAGTCGCCGTATGCGCAGGACACGTCGATCAAGCTGATGAAGCCGTGCGCCGCGCACTGGCTGGGCACTGACGAATTTGGCCGCGACGTGCTCAGTAGGTTGATTTACGGTGCGCGTTATTCGCTTTCGGCCGGGTTCGTGGCCGTGTCGCTGGGATTGCTCGGCGGGCTTGTGCTGGGGGCAGTCAGCGGTTATTACGGCGGCATCCTCGACCGCCTGATCACGACCGTCTGCGACGTGCTGCTGGCATTCCCCAGTGTGCTCACGGCGATGGGCATCGTCATGGTGATGGCGCCGGGCATCTACACGCCGATGATCGCCGTCAGCTTCAGTTCCATCCCCATCTTCGCGCGGCTGGTGCGCGCGCAGGTGCTGTCGCTGAAAAACGCCGCGTTCATCGACGCGGTGCGCCTGGCCGGAGCAAGCGATGCGCGCATTGTGCTGCGCCATCTGCTGCCCAATTCTCTGGGCCCGATCGTGGTGCAGGCTACGCTGAGAATAGGCTCGTCGATATTGCTGGCTTCCACGCTCAGCTTCCTGGGGCTGGGCGCACAGCCGCCGACGCCCGAGTGGGGCGCAATGCTCAGCGCGGCGAGATCGTACATCTGGACGGCGCCAACGCTGGCCGTGTTTCCCGGCCTGGCCATCACGATCACGGTAATCGCCGTCAACCTGCTGGGCGACGCGCTGCGCGACCTGCTCGATCCCCGCACGCGGCGCGGGTGAATTAATCAGCGTTTCCTTAAAATCAAAAAAATGAGCCCTGCGGCGAAAAACGCTGAACGCAAAAACACGAACGGGACGCTCCTCCTGGGGCGTCCCGTTTTGTTTTGGGAAAACACCGGTACAATGCGTCGTCTTCTGCAAAACGCTGCCCGATGATTTCTCCCCGGTAGGCAGTATGCCTCGAAAAGTCCCTTCCGGGCGGGCTTCTTCATAGCGACGATTTTTTCGCAAGGTCCTGTGCGCCGGGCAGTTTCTGCATAAGAGGAAAAGTTCAGCGTTTCCTTGGCAAAAAATGTTGCGCGGATAAGATGTTCCACGTGGAACGGATCGTATTTTCGGATACGATCGCGGACGGCGCACCTGCGGAGAAAATTCTGTGAGCTGTATGCGGCCACATCGACGGTGCCTGAGGAGAAAAAATGTTCCACGTGGAACACATTCATCGCGAAACGTGTTCTACGTGGAACATTCTGTTTTTTTGCGGATGGTGCAGCAACCGAGGATCGCTCTCGTCTCACTGCCACAGTCAAGGTAAATACGGATTAAAAAAGCCTGACGACCTGTCTGGTGGCGTCTGTCCAGGTGACGCGAAAAGGCACACCGCTGCCGTTGTCTATGAGCTGTGCAGTCAGATGGCGCAGCCCCGGCAAGCGGCGGGCGATGCTGTCAGCGTTTCCTTAACCTGTAAAAATGCTGTTATTTGCGTTTCCGTGTCTTGCTCCGGTGTGTCAGCTCGGGGAATTGCCTTTGATTTGTGCCCGAAAGAGCGTTCAATGCCCGAGGTACAGCTTCCACACGATGATCCAGCAGCCGGCAAACAGCGCCCAGAAGACGAGGCCGCCAAGCATCGCCGCGCCGATGCCGTGTTTCTTGAGCAGCCAGGCCATGGCCAGCAGGAACACGACGAATGCCAGGCCCGTGCCGGCGCCGAAGTGCGCTGTGTCGATCACCTTCTGCGCGCCCAGCTCGCGGTACATGAACCAGTAGGCCGTCATGCTCATGCCGGGGAAGCTGAGCAGCAGCGCGGAGAGGAAATAATTTGGCGTGCGCGACAGGAAATGGATGCCGATCATGATCAGGCAGGCGGTCAGGCATTTGTAAACAAGGGTCATAAACGATCTTCTCCTTTGCGTGTTTGTTCGAAGGCGCGGCGGGCGCAGCGTGCCCTGTTTCCGCGCCGGTTTGTATTATAGGGCCGGCCAGGGGGTTCGTAAAGTCGTGCGATTTTGTGGACGGGCCTCGTCTTGAAAGGGAAAAGCAGATCAGAGTCTTGTCTCTTTTTGCCCGTGTGCCGGCGAAAGGTTAGGGGAGCGCAGCGGACACGGCGGCGATTTTTTTGCCGAAGCACGCTGAAAGCACGTGGCTCATGAACGGGCGGCAACGCGTTCTCGCCGCTTTCGGAACTTGGAGCGGAGGGCGGTTCGGTTTCACTCATGGGCAACGCCGCGGATGGGCATCGGCGTTTGGGGCGTGAATGCGGATGAGGGGCGAAAAATTTTTTCATATATCGTACCCGGGCAAAAATGCGAGCTTTTAAAAGGTTGTGCCCCTTGTCTCCGCAAAGGCTGGCGCCCCGTGAAGCGGCATTATTGCTCATGTGACGAATGTAGGACGGCGAAGGACTTCGTCGCAAAAATGCGGCTCACCGGGTTTTTTGTGATCTAATCGGTCCTATTCCGTTCTATTCAAGGCTATCCTGTCCTATCGCTTTTGAATTTATTCGAATATCATATATAATGCTATTATGCGCATTGAGAGTTCCATGGGGAGCTCTTATACTTTACTCGAGAAGGAAAATGTGGATGGATACGAACTAAACTGATTTGGTCCGTTTGCTGTTTTTGAATTGAAATGAGGTCGATTTATCATGACTCAGACTTCCGCTGCTGCCCGCATGAGTCAGGACTCTGTGGTCCGTTTGCTCGTCAGGTTCTCTCTTCCCGCGACGCTCGGCATGGTCGCGAACGCTTTTTATAATATCGTCGATCGGCTGTTCATCGGCCGCTTTACCGGCGCGGGCGGCCTGGCCGCCGTGGGGCTGACGTTCCCGCTCACGGTGTTTGTGATCGCCGCCGGTTCGCTCGTAGGCGTGGGTGCCGCTTCGCAGGTATCGCGCTTTCTGGGGCAGGGACGCCACGACAGGGCGCAGAAGGCCCTGGGCAACGCCCTGTGTGTGATGGCGCTGTTTGCGGGGGTCTTTACGACGGCCTCTCTGCTGCTGGTCGACCGGCTGACGCTCGCTCTGGGCGCCACGCCGGCGCTGTTTGCGCCCACGCGTCTCTACACGCGCATTTTGCTGTGGGGGATGCCGTTCAACCTGCTGGGGTTTGCGATGAACTACCTGGTGCGCGCCGAAGGTTTTCCGCGCGTGGCCATGTGGTCGCTGGTCGTCGGCTCGGCGGCCAACATCTTCCTGGACTGGCTGCTGATCGCCCGGCTGGGCATGGGCGTGGCCGGAGCGGCGCTGGGCACTTCGGTGGCGCAGGCTGCTGCCTTCGCGTGGACGGCGTGTTTTTATCTGTTCAAGAAGGGCTCGCTGCGCGTCACGTTCGCGTCGCTGCTGCCTGATGGGCGTATTTTGGCGGAGATGCTGACGGTGGGGCTGTCGCCGTTTTTGATGGAGCTGTTCTACACGCTGTGCATGATGCTGTTCAACACCATCGCCGGCTCGCTCGGCGGCGATCTGGCGCTGTCGGCCATCGGCATCTTCTTCTGCCTCGACAATCTGATCTATCTGCCCGTGTTCGGCATCGGCGAAGGGCTGCAGCCGATCGTGGGCTTCAACTACGGTGCGCGCAAGGCGGAGCGCGTGCGGCGTACGATCCTCTGCGCGGTGGGGATGAGCACCGGCTATTTCTTGCTGTCGTTCGTCTGCGCGGAAACCTTCCCCGGGGCAATGGCGTCGGTGTTTGCCGGTGCCGACGAACATCTGGTCGCACTCACGGCCAGGGCCATGCGCATCGGCTACATCGGCATGCCGTTTGCGGCTGCGAGCATCGTGGCCAGCAGCGCCTTTCTGGCGATCGGCCGGTCGGGCTTGAGTCTGTTTCTCAACTTCTGCCGCCAGGGGCTGTTGTTTTTGCCGGCGCTGATTTTGCTGCCCAAACTGCTGGGGCTTGACGGGGCCTGGGCCTGCTTTATCGTCGTCGATGCCGGCGGCGGTCTTGTGGGAGCGCTGCTGCTGTACCGCTTCTGGAAGGTCTTTGCCGGTGAAAAGCGCGCCGCCCCCCGGGCGATCTCGTTCGCGCTCGATCATAAAGCTGCTTAAAATTTCCCTTTGACAAAGCGGTGCAAGTCTGCTATAGTATGCGGCGTGCTCGGGTCACGGGGTTGTAGCTCAGTCGGTTAGAGCGCCGGCCTGTCACGCCGGAGGTCGAGAGTTCGAGTCTCTTCAGCCCCGCCATATATATGCGGAAGTAGCTCAGGGGTAGAGCACAACCTTGCCAAGGTTGGGGTCGCGGGTTCAAATCCCGTCTTCCGCTCCATAAAAATTCGCCCTGCCGCCTTCGCGGTGGGGCTTTTTATATTGCCAAAAGACAGCGACGGTACACAATTTTACGGCGCTGTGGTATCATGTCAATTATCTGCAACATCAAACTTTTAGGGCCTGCGCGAAAAACGCGCCGCCCGAAGATCGTTTTGACTGAGAAGGAGTGCTGTTATCACAAATGTTTGAATCGCTCGCAAAACGTCTGCACGTGCCGGCAGACCTGCTGAAAGATGAACTGAAGACGTTTGTCGTGACCACGTTCGGCTCGTTTCTGTACTGCGTGGGCACGGTGTTTTTCGTGAAGCCGGCGATGCTGCCGAGCACGGGCGTGATGGGGATTTGTCTGCTGCTTGACTACGCGTTCGGCGTGCCGCTCAGCCTCAGCAACCTGGCGTTGAACCTGGCGCTGTTTGCGTTCGCGTTCAAGGTGCTGCCCAAGCGGTTTTCGTGGTGGACGCTGTACTCGGTTTTTGCCGTGTCGTTTTTTATGCAGGTGCTGGAGTACTTCCCCAAACCGGCCATCACTGACCGGATGCTGCTGGTCATCGCTGCCGCTGTGCTGCACGGCGTGGCGCTGGCCGTAGTGTTCTCCACGGGCGGCTCGACGGGCGGCATGGACATCATCTCCATGGCCATGCGCCGCAAGTACGGCATCGAGCTGGGCAACACGACGATGTACCTCAATTTTGGCGTCATCCTTATGTTCCTCACGATCGTGCCGTTTGAAAACGCGGCCTACGGCTTTTTGCTGGCCTACGTCACCTCGCTGGTGCTCAACGGCGACTTGCGGGCTTTCTCGCAGCGCAACGAGGCGATGATCATCACCGACCAGGTGGACCTGGTGCGCAACTACATCATCTACACGCTGCACCGCGGCGTGACAATCTTTCCGGCATACGGCGGTTGGGACGGCCATCCGCACGACGTGCTCATCACGCTTCTGGCCCCCCGTCAGGAGAACGCGCTGAAGATCTTCCTGAAAGAGAACGATCCCAAAGCCTTCATGCGCGTGTCGATCGCCGCGGAGGTGCTGGGCAAGGGGTTCCAGAAGTGGGAAGAGTAACGGCAGACGAATAGCGCCCCGGCGGGTCGGACGAAGACGCGAAAAACGTTTTCGACCGGCCCGCTTTTTATGATCGCGTTTGGCGTCTGGTCGACCTTGCTCTATTTTCTTCACCGCAAAAAACTGTTATAATCCGTGCAATTCTGGCTCCGAAGCGATGCTGGACCGGGGCGATCTTTGGGGAAACGAGGAGACGGTCATGAAATTTTTGCGACAGCTCAGCATCATCCTGGCGGCGACGGCGGCCGGCGAGATCCTGCGTCATTTTGTGCCGCTGCCGGTGCCGGCCGGCATTTACGGCCTGGTGATCTTGCTTTTGCTGCTCATTTTCAAAGCGGTACGTCTTGAGCAGGTGAAAGAGGCCGGCGATTTTCTTATTGAGGTGATGCCGGTGATGTTCATCGCTCCTTCAACGATGCTGATCGCTTATTGGCCGCAGATCAGGGCAATTTTGGCGCCGTTTTTGACGGTCGTGGTCGTTTCGACGGTGGTCGTGATGGGCGTCACGGGCAAGGCGACCGACTGCCTGCTGGAGCGGAACGCCACAAAGGAGGGCGAGGGGCATGAATGAGTTGTTCGCTTCGTCAGCGGCGCTGGGGGCCGTGTTGAGCCTGGCGGCCTACTGGGTGGGGTGTTTTGTCCATAAAAGAGTCAAGCTGGCGGTGTTCAACCCGCTGCTGATCGCGATGATGATCGTGATCGCGGTGCTGGTGATCTTCGACATCAAACAGGAAGCGTATTACCAGAGTGCCGGGCATATCACCTGGTTCCTCAACCCGGCGACGGTGGCGCTGGCCATCCCGCTGTATCAAAAGCTGGATCGGCTGCGGCGCGACCCGGCGGCCATTGCCATCGGCCTGTGCGTGGGCGTGCTTTCAAGCCTGATCAGCATTCTGGCGATGTGCGCGCTGTTTGGGCTGTCGCACGCCGAATATGTGACGCTGCTGCCCAAGTCGATCACCACGGCCATCGGCATGAGCCTGTCGGCGGAGCTGGGCGGCAATCCGGCGCTGACGATCGCGGCCATTGCCGTGACGGGGTTGCTGGGCAACATCATTGCCGAGCCGCTGTGCCGCGTGCTGCGCATCCGTCACGCGGTGGCGCGCGGACTGGCGATCGGCTCGGCGTCGCATGCCATCGGCACGGTGAGGGCCATGCAGATGGGCGAGGTGGAGGGCGCGATGAGCAGCCTGGCCATCGTTATCTGCGGCCTGATCACCGTGGTGGGGGCCAATCTGTTCGCGTATCTCTATTGAGGAAACGCGCTGCAAAGAGTGGCTGAGCCGTTCGCCCGGACTTTTGCCGCCTGCCTGCGCCGAGGTCCATGGACCATGGGCCGCAATGCCTTTTCGCTGCGTTCGCGTCTCTTTCACGATGGGTATCGGGCTTGTTTGATCTGCCTTTCCCAAAAATGTGCAAAGCTGCGCATGACGCGCTCGCAAAGAAGGCCCCGGCTACTTTACTGATTTTGCTGGCTCTGAACAGACGGCAAAGGTCGACACTCGCATGGGCGATTCCTGCCGAGGATGTGCGATTCTAGACGAAGTGAGGATCGAGCCGAGTCGATATACGTAGGATATGAGCACGAAAAGCGCGGGCTCCGAGGAACTTTCCCCGGAGCCCGCGCTTTTTACGTTTTTTCTTTGCGTCCTTTGGGTCTTTGCGTCTTCGTGATGGATTCGGTTTTAAGGTTTTACGTTTTTTACAGATCCCACCGCAGCGTGGCGTTCACGGCCACGTCCTTCTGACCGCTTGACATCAGCGCGTTCACGCCAAGGCCGATGGTGACGTTTTTGCGCCTGGCGTCTAGGCCGAGCGAGGCGCGGAAGTTGTCGCGGTCGGTCAGCATCTGCGTGCTGCGTGCCGCGCTGCCGCCGGAATGAGCGGTCTGGCGCACGGTCATCGCCCGGTCGCCGCCGGCGTACACGTAGGCCAGCTCAAGAGAGGGCTTCACCTTCCAGCCTTTCTTCGTTGTGACGGGCGTCCAGTCGAACTTGACGCCAAGCGGCACAGTCCACTGGCTCACGCTCTCGCCGGCGATCGTCGACCAGTCGGCGCCGTTTTTCTTTACGCTCAGGTCGTCCATGCTGAAGTGACTGTAACGCACGCCAAGGAACGGCTTGACGTTCAGGCGCGCACCGGGACGCGAGGCGTCGAACCACGCCGTGCCGCCGACGGTGAAGACGCTGCTTTTGCCCTTGCGGGCGCGGTAATAGTCGCCGCCTGCGGTGCTGTCGTAGTCGTCGCTGTGCCAGGTGTAACCGATGTCGCCGGTCAGGGTGATGTTGCTGCCGAGCGGGCGCGCGCCGTACAGGGACACGCCGATGTGCTTGCCGTCGCTGTCGCTGCCGTCAAAATCTCCCCTGCCGCGGCCCTCGGTCTTGCCCAGGTCAACGGCCAGACCGGCGATGCCCGTGCCGAACTGCTTGTCGGCGCCGATGGTGACGCCGTAGTTTTTGAATCTGTTGTCGGCCGTGTCGTTGTCGACGCGGGCATGGCTGTACCAGGTGCTTGCCCAGACGCCGCCAACTTTGCCCTGCTCCATGGGCATGAAGCCGTTGGCGAACGTCAGAGCGCCGGCGGGAGTGGAAAGCACTTCCGCGCCGCGGCTTTGCAGGCTGTCGCCGAAACGGGCGGCCGCGCGCAGGCTTTGCCCGGCGGTGAGGATGAAGGGTGAACGTCCGCTTTCGGGCACAGGCACGGGGGCCGGATCAGGATCGGGCGTCGGCGTTGGCGTAGGTGTCGGCGTGGGCGCCGGAGTTGGCGTGGGTGTCGGAGTTGGCGTCGGTGTCGGTGTCGGTGTCGGCGTGGGCGTGGGTGTTGGCGTGGGTGTCGGCTCCGGTTCTTTATCGCACGTCACGACCACGCTCACGTTCGTGCCGGCAGTCTTCACGGCGTACTTCACGTTGGAGCCCTTCGCCTCGCCGCTGACGTTTTCGTCGGCCCAGACGCCCGCGATGTCATTGAAAGCGCCGGCGATGGCGTAGGCGCTGCCCTCTGGCGTCGCGATGTCGCCGAGCAGATGCAGCGCGCCGCTTTCGATCTTCAGCGTCGCCGTGCCGCCGCCGATCAGGGCGGCCGCGCCGTTCAGCTTGTTCACGTTCACGATCAGCGTGCCGCCGCTTTGGACGAACGCGCCTGTTACGGTGAGTGCCTGCTCAAGGGTCAATCTCGTTTCCGCGCCGGTCAATGTGGCTTTTTGGGCTGTCACTTCGCGGGCAAACAGCGCGCTGCCGCCGGTCACGTTCAGGCTGCCGGTCACGTTCAGATCACCGTCGCCGGTGAAGGTGTAGTCGCCGCCGTTCACGGTCATGGCCGCGGCTTCCAGGTCGCCGGTCAATTTCACTGTGCCGCCGCTTTGTTCGTCGAACGCGACGCTGTCGCCGTTATAAAAGTCGTCGCTGAGCGTCTCGCCCTGCCAGTTAAACGTCCAGCGCGCGCGGGTGCCATCCTGAGCTTTCCATTCGCCGCCATCGGCGCCGCGCCAGGTGAGCGTTTCGTGGCCGGCGAGGAACTGCACGTCAACGGTGCCGCCTTCGGCCGTCACGTCGGCTTTGAGGTGCATGCCCGTCGCGTCGGTGCTCACGGCCGAGGGCTTCCACGCCGTCGTCCCGCCGGCAAAGCCCGCGGCGATGTGATACGTTTCGCCCGCGCCGTCGATGGCCGCGCCGCCCGTTTCGATGAACAGCGTGCCGCCGCTGGCGGCAAGTGCGCTGCTTTGCCCGTCGCCGAGCAGCTTGGCCGAGCCCTGCGCCGCGTCGCTTGTCAGGTCGCGGGATACGGTCAATGTTCCGCCCGTCTGCGAAAACGTTGCCCGCACGGTCAAGGGCGCGTCAAGGCGCATCCCGCCGCCGGCCAGGGCCGCCGTGCCGGCCGCCACCGCACCGCCTGCAACATGCAGCTGCCCTTCTTCGGCCACGGTCAGCGCGTCGATTTCGGCCGTGCGGGGGGCAAACGTCGCGTCGCCGCCGCGGAGGGAATATTCGTTCGCGCGCAGTCTCCCCGCAAAGTACGCTCTGCCGCCGGTCTGCTCAACTCTCCCCGCGGTCAGCTCCGCCTGGGTGCGCAGGTCCAGCCAGCCGCTTTTGAGCGCGACCGTTTCGGCCGCCACGACGGCATCATCGTCACCCGTGACCAGGCTAACGCCAATGACGAGATCGCCGCCGTCGATCGTCAGCGTTTCCAGCCGGGCACGCCTGTTGACCCTGGTCTGGCCGCCGGTCAGCGCCAGTTCGCGCACGTCGGCCTGGCGGTTGAAAAACGTCTCGCCCGCCGCGACGCTGATGCTGTCGGCGCTGACGGTGTTGAAGTCCACGATCTCGCCGCTTGTTATGGAGACGGAACCGGCGCTGAGCGAAGCGAATCTGATCAGTCTGCCGCCGCTTACGTCAACCTGATCGGCGCTGAGCGAAGCGAACTCCGCAAACTCACCGCCGGCCACGGTCACCAGCCCCGCTTCCGCAGAACCGAAGCTCACCTGTTCGCCGCCGCTTACGTCCACCCGATCGGCGCTGAGGGAACTGAAGCTCACCCGCTCGCCGCCGGCCACGGTCACCAGCCCCGCTTCCGCAGAACCGAAGCTCACCTGTTCGCCGCCCGACACGTCCACCCGATCGGCGCTGACGACCGCGGCAAATGACACATCGCCGCTCACGTTCAGCTCATGCGCGCGCACGAACTCTAACGTGCTGGCAAATACGGCGCCGCTGACGTTCAGCTGATCGGCGCTGATATCGCCGCCGTTGTCGCTTTCAAAGCTGTAGTGCGACTGGCCGCCGTCCACGGTCATCTGCATCGGCGCCACCGAACCGCTGACGAGCACGGTGCTGGCCTCCCCCGCGGCAAAGATAACGCCGTCGCTCTCCCAGAACGTGTCGTCTACCGGCGCGTCCTTCGCGTCCGTCCACTGCAAGTTTTTATCCGGCCTCGTGCCTGCCTCGGTTCGCGCGTCGGAGTCCTCCTCCCAAACGCCCGAGCCGCTTTTGTTCGTCCACGTCAGCAGGCGGCTGTCGCTGGACACGACCACGTCAACGCCGTCTGATGTCTCCACGACCGCGTGTTCGATGTGCCGGCCGCGCGCGGAAGAGATGTCGACCGACGCCGCGTCCCAGATGGAGTCCACGGCGCTGAAGCCCGAGGCGATGTGATATGTGGCGCCCGCCTTGTACACATAGCCGGCGTTCGCGATCTTCAGCCGGGCATTTTTGACGGCTGCCAGCGTGGTGAAATTTCCCCGCTGCGCGGCCATCGCCGCCTTGTCGCCGGAGACGGCCGCGCCGTTTACCGTCAGCGTGCCGCCGTTTTGCGCGCAGCCGTTATAGATGTTGACGACGGGCGCCGCGCCGCCCGACAGGATCAGCTCGCCGCCGGTGAGCGTGGCAACGTCCAGGTCGGCGCTGGCGACGCTCACCGTTCCGCCGGACATGTTCAGTTCGTGCGCCGCCAGATAACCGCCAAAACGGTGGGTGCCGCCCTCAGCGAGGATCACCCGGAAATCGTCGGGGTTCACGAGCGTCGGGCCGTTGAACGTCGTTTCACCGCCGCGCAGGGCAACGACGCCGTCGGTGGTGAAGGTTTTGCTGAACGTGTGCGTGCCGCCGGACACGTCCAGCTCGCGGGCCGAAAGCGGCGTGTCGAACGTCGTTGTGCCGCTGTCGAGGCTGACGACGCCGGTCACGGCGATGCGCGGAGCGTCCCCGGCGCCCGTGAACGTGTGTGTGCCGCCGGTCACCTGCATTGTCGCGGCGGTGACAACGCCAGTCTTCACCTCGCCGGTGTTTTCATCATCGAACACCACAGAATCGCCGTTGTAAAACTTTTCGTTCGTCTGGCCGTTAAAGCGGCCTTCGGCAAAACCGTCGTCGCTGATCGTCCAGCCCGCGGCGCTGCTGTTGTTCCAAAAGCCGCCGTCGGTGCCGCGCCAGACCAGGCGGGCATTGCCGCCGTACACGACCGCGTCGAACGAGCCGCCGGACTTCTCGCCCGAAACGAAGACGTGCTTTGCAGGGCTGTTTTTGATACTGACGTTCTCCCAGAACGCGGCGTCCTCAACAAACCCCTCGGCGATGTGGTAACGCACGCCATCGCGCGACAGATCGTCGGCCGTGAGGCCGGAAACGGTCAGGTAAGAAAACTGGGGTATCAAAGTGAACGGACTGCTGCCGGCGCCTTTTAAGTAGGCGTTGCCGGCATATGCCGACGCGTCGATGTTGAGGTACGTTCTCTGGGCCGGCTGCGAGTTCCAGTCGCCCACGGTCAGCGTGTCGCGCAGCGTCAGCGTGCCGCCCTCCAATGACGCCGCGCCCTTCACCGTCACGGGCATGTCGAATGAGACGACGCCATTGCCGGTCTGCCGGTACGCGCCATCGACGGTGAGCGTGCTGCCCTCGTCCTGCCGCGCAAAGGCATGCGTGCCCCCGAGAACGCTCATCGCCGCCGGCTTCACTTCGCCGCTTACGACCACCGTGCCGCTTGTCGAGCCGTCGAACAAGGCGCGGTCGCCGTCCCAAAAGTCGGCGGGGTTCTTGTTCGCGCCCACGGCGGCGAAGGCGTCGTCGCTGATCGTCCACTTTTTGTCCGTCGCGCCCGCCCGCCACAGGTCGCCGCTCGTGCCGTTCCAGACGAGGTCCGCGTTGCCGCCGTAGATCGTCACGCCGGCTTTTTTGCCGTAAGCATCCTCGTCCTGCGTCAGCGCGTAAACGGGGTGAGGCAGGGCCGCTTCGCTGTCGATCGACGCGGGCGTCCACAGGTTTTCGATCGCGCCGAACTCGCGGGCGACTGGGTAAACGTCGCCGCTCCCGGCTCCTTCGTTGCCGGCGATGCGCAGCCGGCCGCCGGTCACGTTCAGCGTGCCGGCGCTGTCGCCGCCGAGCAGGGCCTCGCGGCCTTCATTCCACGTCGATTCCAGCACCAGCGTGCCGCCTCTTTGCGTAAACGATCTGTCGGCGCGGAGGCTGCCGTGCGTTGTGCTGCCGTCATTGGCGATGGTCAGTTCGCCGCCGGCAAGCGAAACGTCCTTTGTCATCACATCGCCGTTCAGCCGCAGCTTGGTGTCGGCGCCCCTCACGGTGATCGAGCCGTTAGACCACGCGTCGTCAAAAATGACAGCCTGAGACGAGGCGATCGTGGTCTCGCCGCCGGTGACTGTCAGTGTTGGGGTCGTCAGAGAGACGTTTGACGCAAAACGCGTCGTGCCGCCGCTAACGGCGATCGAACCGGCATACAGCCAGGCACCGGTGGAAAAGCTGCCTTCAAATGTACGCTCGGTACTTTTGCTGCCGGTGATCGTCATCTGTGAGGTCTCTATTAAATCGTCCCCGAGCAGAATGATCGTTCCGGCTTGTCCCGTCGCGTCAAACGTCACGGCGTCACCGTTTTCAAACGTTTGCGCGCCGCTTTCATCCTTCCAGTTGAGTGCGGAGGGGAGTTCGTTCCCCCAGTAACGGCCGGGGCCGCCCGTCCACGTCAGGGATTTGTTGACGCCGGTGATGGTGACGGTCACGCCCGAGGCGGTGCGGGCAACGGCATAGCTGATGTCGCGCCCTGCGGCGTCGCTGCCGATCTTGGATGTGTCCGTCGCCCAGCCCGCGGTGGACGACACGCTGCCGAAATCGGCTGCAATGTGGTACGTCGTGCCGGAGGCCATGGCAAATCCGGCGCCGGCGATGTACAGCGAACCGCCGCTGATCGTCAGCGCCGCGCTGCCGCTGCCGCGCAGGGCCGCCGAAGAAGCGGCCTTTATGCGTGCGCCGTTCACCGTCAGCGTGCCGCCGCTTTGGGTAAACGCGGTCGTCACGGCCACGGAGCCGCTTTTGGCGCCGTCTTTCAAATGCGTCAGCTCGCCGCCCCCCAGCGAGTACGAAGCGGCCGTCAGCGTGTCGGACAGTTCGGCGCTGCCGCCCGTTTGCGCAAATTTGCCCTCCACGGTCAGCGGCGCGCTCGATTCCAGTTTTCCGCCGGAAAGCGTGTAGGCCCCGGCCGTGAACGTGCCTTCATAGTTGTAGAGGCTGCCGCCGCTTTGTGTGACCTCGCCGGTAACGGGCATTGCGTTCCTGTTATAGAGAGTGACCTCGTCTTGCACGTTCAGCGAAGCGGCCCCAAGGCTGCCGCTGTTGTCGATCATGGCGTTTTCGGCCAGCGACAGCGCGCCGGCGTGAAGCGTGCCGCCGGTGATCACGTTGATACGGCCGCGCCCCTGCACGGAAGTTGATTCAGCAACCGTCAGCGCCGTCCCGCTGCCGACGGAAAGCCGGCTTTCCTTGTTGCCAAGCACGTTCAGCGTCTTTGCCGCGGCGTTTCCGCCCGCGAAGGTCACGGCGGTGGTGTTGCCGGCCACGTTGTTCACAGTGATGTCCCCGGCGGCGATCGTGCCCGTGCCGCCGAATTCGTACACGCCGCCGGTCACGGTCATCGATGCCGGTTTCACTTCGCCCGACACGACGACGGAGGGCGCGCCTGAAGCGTCAAACGTGACGGCGTCGCCGTTCCAGAAGTCGGAATAGGCGCTGCGGTCGGGCGACACCAGCCAGTTGCGGCGGGTGCCCGCCTCCCACACGGCGTCGTCGCCCGTCTCGGTGCGGCCGGTCCATACCAGCGGCAGGTTCTTGCCCTCAAGCGTCAGTTTTTTTGCCGCAAAGCTGGAAAGCTGCGCCAGCTCGCCGGCGTTGTGCGTGATGTCGATGTCGCTGCTGGTCAGCGAAAAACGTGGTGATGTCACACCGGGCAGCGTGATCGTGCCGGTGGAAACGGCCACGACCGCAACGTCGCGGCTCTGTCCCGCTTCGGGGGGCGCGTTGACAAGGCTCAGCGTCGCGTCGCTCAGATCGACGGCCGCGCCCGCAAAGCCCGTCAGCTGATCGGCGGTCACCGATTCACCGTGAGCCACGCCGGTCAGCGTCAGCGCCCCTGTTGCCTTCACCGTGCCGTGTCTGGCGATGAACGTGACTCCCGGCGCGGCTGCCAGGTCGCCGTCGATCGTGATGCTGAACATGTCGGCCCAGAACGTGTCGCTTTTTGTGCCGACAGTGATCTGCCGCGCCGTCACGGAGATGCCGTCTTTAGCCCAGACCGCGCCGCCCTGCGCCTGGCCGTTGTTTGCGACGGCTTCGTTGCCGCGGAATGTTACGCTTTGCGTGCCCGCGCCGCCGATGGTGACGCTTTGCTCTGAGTAGATCGCGCCGCCCCTGGCTCCATCAGCCCCCCGCGCTTTGTTGTTTTCCAGCGTCACAGAAGCGCCCTGCACGAGCACCTTAGTGTTGCTGTTAGAACCATCGAAGTACACCGCGCCGCCGTGCGCTTCGCTCCGATCGCTGGAAGCGATGTTGCCGGCGATCTTCACCGCGCCGGCGGCGCTGATGGTCATCGCTTCGCCGCCAAATTTGTACAGCGCGCCGCCCCTGGCTTCGTTCGCGCCCAGCGCTTTATTGCCTTCCAGCGTCACAGAATCGCCCTGCACGAGTACCTCACCGTTGGTATCTTGACCATAGAAGTACACAGCTCCGCCGCGTGCTTCGCTCCGATCGCTGGAGGCGATGTTGCCGGCGATCCTCACCGCGCCGTCGGCGCTGACGGTCAGCGTTTCGCCGCCAACTTGGTACAGCGCGCCGCCTTCCGCGATTCCGCCCGTCGAGCGGGCAAGGTTGTCTTCGATCGTAATGTCGCCGGAAGCCGCCATCGTCACCTCACTGCTCGCACGCACGGCGCCGCCGCGCGAGACAGCGCCGGCGATCGTCCTGTTGCCCCTCAGCATCACGCCGCCGGAGCCGGAAGCGGCGCTGCCTCCGGCGGCGATCGTCACCGTGTTGGCGTTGATCCCGCCGCCGTGGGCCTCACTTGCGCCCTGCGCCAGGTTATCGGTGAACGCCACATCGGCGCCGCGCACGTCCACGCCGCCGCCGCCGTTGAGCGCGCCGCCCTGGGCCAGGTCACCCGACGCGGTGTTGCCGGTGACCGTCACGAAAGCTCCGCGCACGGTAACAGAGCCGTAGACGGCGCCGCCGCGGGCCGTCCCCTGATCGCTTGCGGCGACGTTGCCCGTCATGCTGACAGTGCCGTCGGCGGATACCGTGATCGTTCTGTTGTTTGTTGACAGCGCGCCGCCAAAGGCCTCACCGGCCGCGGAGCGCGCCTGATCGGCCGAGATCGTGATATCGCCCGCGGCCCTGACGAGAAGATCGCCGTCGTTGGCCCTCACGGCGCCGCCATACGCACCGTGAAAGCCGCGCGCCGTGTTGCCGATCAGCTTCACGCTGTCGCCGCTCACGGTCACGCCGATGCCGTAGATCGCGCCGCCAAACGCCTTGTCGTTTATTGCTGAAACGGCGTCGTTGCTCTGCACGATGACCTCGCTGCCGCTGGACAGTGAAACTGCTTTATCCGCCCAAATCGCGCCGCCGTAGCTGTTGCCGGAATTGGTGAAAGCGCGGTTTTTTTTCAGCGTCAGCGAACTGCCCATCAGGGCAACGCCGGTGTCTTTGCCCATTGCGTAAACGGCTCCGCCGGACGCCTCGTTGCTGTCGGCAGAGACCACGTTGCCGGAGAGCGTCAGCGCGTTTGCGGCCGTGATGCTCATGTCGCCCCACGTCCAGAACGCGCCGCCCTGCGCTTTTTTTGATGAGTTTTTTGTCTCGGCGCTGTTGTTTTCGACGAGAACTGTGCCGCCCTCAACCTTGAGGGCGGCGGTGCCTGACCCGGTAGCGGAGACGGCGCCACCCTGGGCTCCCAGTTTTTCGCCAACGGACCTGTTGCCGCTGATCGTGATGTTTTTGCCTTTCAGGACGACGGTCTTTGCGATGATGGCGCCGCCGCTTGCCGTGCCCATCGAGTTGTTGACTCTTTTCGAGCTGGCGGTGTTGTCCGCCAGATTGACCGTGTCTGCCGAGAGCGTCACGGCACGATTGTAGGCGCCAATGGCGCCGCCGTATGCCCAGCCGTCGGACGCGTCGGCTGAGTTGGCCCTGATGTCGATGCTGCTGCCGCTTTTGCCCGTCAGCGTCAGATCGCCGTCGACCCAGACCGCGCCGCCGATGACAGATTCTCCAAAGGCGCCGTTGCGGCTGATCTTGAGCCGGCCGAGGTCGCTGCTTGTCACGGCCCCGGCGGAGGACAGTGCAGCGCCGCCATTGCCGCCTGCTGCGGGGATGGTCACGTTTTCGGGGTAGATATGATCACTTGCGTGAGCACTGCCGGCCAGTAGCACGGCAGAAAGCGCCAGAGCCGCGGCACGCCTGGCGCGAACGGAAGATTTCGTTGTGCGGGGACGATCGTGTTTCATATACAAACTCCTTTCGGGTCTGCCCCGATACGGGGAACTGATCCAAATAGCTCGGCTTTTTGCGGAGTTCGGCATCGCTGGGCATGAAACCATCAGCAACACCGCCTAAAATATACTTACTATGAGCTAATTTTAAATGATTTTTAGTTGTTGGCAAGACCTCGCCGCAAATTTGGGCTGTAAGAGATGGGCAGCCGGGAGACGTGAATGACGCCAAGCGGGACGCGGTCGTCGGCGGTCCGGCTGAAGGAGCGGAGAGCCGCTTTCGTGAGGCGTCAGGCAATGTCATCCCGCAAGTGAGCCTTTTGCTTTTTTCTTCGGCTTTCCGAGGGGGCAAAGCTTTCCCCGAGTTTTTACCTGTGTTAAAATAAAACAAATTTAGCGGGTTTTCACCCGCACGAAATCTCATTGTGGAGAATCTTTTATCATGAACACTTCGATCAAGAACTTGCTGGAAAACGTCAAAAACGGCAGCGTCAGCGTGGACGAGGCGCTGCTGCATCTGAAAGAAGCGCCGTTTGAAGACATCGGCTTTGCCAAAGTCGATCTGCACCGGCCGCTGCGTCAGGGCGCGGCGGAAGTGATCTACGGCGCCGGAAAGACGCCCGAACAGATCGCCGGCATTTTGTCGGCGATGGCCGCTCATGGTCAGAACAACGTGCTGGTCACGCGCCTGTCGCCCGAGGCGGCGCAGACTGTGGCGCAGAAGTGGCCTGTGACGTATTACGAGGGGGCGCGGCTGGCTGTGGCGGGCGAGTTCCCCGAGCCCGACGGCATCGGCCGTATCGTGGTCGCCACGGGCGGCACCAGTGATATCCCCGTGGCGGAGGAGGCGGCACTCACGGCGCAGATGCTGGGCAACGAGGTGACGCG
>Ga0129306_1001357_pt1 | contig 28082 bp, 21 predicted proteins | sample P827metagenome_FD_94438 | JGI IMG/M metagenome (GOLD analysis project Ga0129306, IMG submission 94438) | Capybara group fecal microbial communities from Wisconsin, USA - P827 metagenome | ecosystem: Host-associated > Mammals > Digestive system > Large intestine > Fecal | place: USA: Wisconsin...
CCTCTCAGGAACCTCGTGCCTCATCGATGTCGACACGCTCATCAACACGAAACGCGTCGTCCCCGCCTTCGACGGCTATCCCGAAGCCTGCGGCAAAGCCTGCATGGACTGGTACGCCGAGTACTGGCAGACCGATTGGCCCCATGCCGACAACGAGCCTCAGGACGAGAGCTCCGAGCACCTGACCGCCACCCTCCTCACCGCCTCCACCGAGACGGCAGAGCTGATGGTCGGGGGTAGCACCGTCGTCCCCCTCACCGCCACCTACGCCGACGGCCATCAGCGCGAGGTCACCGGCCTGACCACCTTCAGCAGCAACGCCCCAGACATCGTCGATGTCCGCGGAGGCTCCTTCCTCGTTGCCCTTAAAGAGGGTAACGCCCGTATCAGCGCCACCTACACCGACCCGCTGGCTGGCGAGCTGAAGCAAACGATCGGCGTGCGCTCCACCTTCTTCCCCTTCGGAGCCGACCACATCAACACCTCCCTCTTCGCCAACGGCACCTACGACGAGCAGACCCACACCTTCCGCCCTGGACAATGGGGACAGATGGGTTGGGAATACGCTGCCGGAGCCGACATGTCGGGTTACAAATACCTTGTTATCAAGCTCGGCGCCACCAGCAGCAGCTCGCACCTCAACATCTTCACCTCGGGCAGCATCTGGGGCGAGTGCCACTCCACGGCCGACTTCGGCCAGAAACGCCAGATTATCGTCAACCTACAGACCGCCAAGTACACCAACGACACCGCCAAGAAGGGCCAGCCCCTCGACACGCATGGCATCCGCATCGTTGCCTTCTGGGGCACCGGCAGCCAGTCCATCAAGGTCACCGACATCTATCTGACCAACAACGACGACTACTCCCCCACCTCCGTCATCACCCCGATGATAGGCGAGGAAGATGACAGTCCCTTCGCAGAAGAAACACCCGACGCTCTTCTATACGACCTTCAGGGCCGCCCTCAGCTTCAGACCGCCAGCCCCGGCATCTACATCCATAAAGGCCGGAAAATACGTGTAAGGTAAAGGGGGTTTACGTACTCACGCTCGGAAAAATCCAAATAGATTTGTTTTTTCTCTCGCTTACTTGTACCTTTAATCCCCCTATGGGGGCTTTTAGATAGGGGTCGCCTCGGATAATTGCAAATAAATTTGCATTATCGCTCGGCTCACCCTATCTTTGCACATTCAAACGAAAAGGTCGGATGCAAAAGCTGACACAAGAGGATTTGGTGAGGGCACTGGACAAGCGGGTGTTCCACATGATTGGCGAGACGGCCGACGAGCTGGGCATGCCCTGTTATGTTGTAGGGGGATGGGTGCGAGACCTTTTCCTCGAACGTCCCTCGACAGATATTGATGTGGTGGTCGTGGGCAGCGGCATTGCTCTTGCCGAAGCCCTTCGGAAACGATGCGGACGGGGCGCTCACGTCAGCGTGTTCCGCAACTTCGGCACAGCACAGCTGAAGTGGCACGGCATGGAAGTGGAGTTCGTGGGAGCCCGCAAGGAGTCGTACAGCCACGACAGCCGCAAGCCCATCGTCGAAGACGGCACGCTGGAGGACGACCAGAACCGGCGCGACTTCACCATCAACGCTATGGCTATCTGCCTGAATGCCGACCGCTTCGGAGAACTTGTCGACCCTTTCGAAGGCCTGTACGACCTTGAGGACCGCCTCATACGCACACCCCTCGACCCTGACATCACCTTCAGCGACGACCCCCTGCGCATGATGCGATGCATACGGTTTGCCACACAACTGAACTTCTACATCGACGACGAGACGTTCGATGCGCTGGAACGCAACAAAGAGCGCATCAGCATCATCTCGAAAGAGCGCATCAGCGAGGAACTGAACAAAATCATTGCCTCGCCGGTGCCATCGAAGGGTTTTGTGGAGCTGGACCGCTGCGGGCTGCTGCCGCTGGTATTTCCCGAGCTGGCTGCGCTGAGCGGCGTAGAGCAGGTGAACGGACGCAAGCACAAGGATAATTTCTACCACACGCTGGAGGTGCTCGACAACGTGGCCCGCGCGTCAGACAACCTGTGGCTGCGCTGGGCGGCGCTGCTGCACGACATCGGCAAGCCACGCACCAAGCGCTGGGATGCCAAACTGGGGTGGACGTTCCACAACCACGACTATGTGGGCGAACGGATGGTGCCGGGCATCTTCCGCACCATGAAGCTGCCCTTGAACGAGAAGATGAAGTATGTGCAGAAGCTCGTCGGCCTTCACATGCGCCCCATCGCCATTGCCGACGAGGTGGTGACAGACAGCGCCGTCAGACGCCTGCTGTTCGAGGCGGGCGACGACATCGACGACCTGATGCTGTTGTGCGACGCAGACATCACGTCGAAGAACGAAGAAAAGAAACAGCGTTTCCGCGACAACTTCCGCCTGGTGCGCCAAAAGCTGAAGGATCTTGAAGAGCGCGACCGCATCCGCAACTTCCAGCCGCCCGTGGACGGCGTGGAGATTATGGCCGTGTTCGGCCTCGAGCCTTGTGCCGAAGTTGGCACGCTGAAGGCTGCCATCAAGGATGCCATCCTTGACGGCATCATCCCCAACGACCACGACGCCGCCTACGACTACCTGCTTCAGAAAGCCGCAGAAGTGGGGCTAAAGCCAGTAGAGAAAAGATGAGAAACCGAAAAATGTCAAATTGTAAATAATTCCAAATTATGCAAACAAAGATTCGTCTTATCATCATGAACTTCCTGGTTTTTGCCGTGTGGGGTTCATATCTGACCAGCATGGGTTCGTATCTGGCCGAAGTGGGCATGGGGCCTCAGATTGGCTGGTTCTACAGCGTGCAGGGTTTCGTGTCGCTTTTCATGCCAGCTCTCATTGGCATTCTGGCCGACAAGTTCATTCCGGCGCAGAAAATGCTCAGCATCTGCCACTTCCTGGCCGCCATCTTCATGGGCATTGCCGGATGGCAAGGTTTGCGCTACGGCAGCGATGTCACCTTCGCGCAGCTCTTCCCGTGGTATGCGCTGAGCGTGGCGTTCTTCATGCCCACCATCGCGCTTGACAACTCCGTTTCATATAACGCGTTGACGAAGGCCGGACTTGACACGGTTAAGGACTTCCCGCCCATCCGTGTCTTCGGCACCATCGGTTTCATCTGCTCGATGTGGCTGGTGGACCTGATGGGCTTCCAGCACGATCATCGCCAGTTCCTCGTCTGCGCAGCGTGGAGCGTCATCCTCGGTTTCTATGCCCTGACGCTGCCTAACTGCCCCGTCAACAAGGAGAAACGCGGCGAGAAGCAGTCGCTGGTGGACATGCTGGGACTGAGGGCTTTCTCGCTGTTCAAGGACAGGAAGATGTGCGTGTTCTTCATCTTCTCCATGTTGCTGGGTGTGTCGCTGCAGATTACGAATGGCTATGCCAACACGTTCATCTCGGCCTTTGCGGGCATCGAGGAGTTTGCTGACACGTTTGCCGTAAAGCATGCCAACATCCTCATTTCGCTCAGCCAGATCAGCGAGACGCTCTGCATCCTGCTCATTCCCTATTTCCTTAAGCATCTAGGCATAAAGAAAGTGATGCTCATCGCCATGCTGGCGTGGGTGCTGCGCTTTGGCTTCTTCGCCGTCGGCAACCCTGGCGGTGGTGTCTGGCTGTTCATCCTCTCCATGATTGTCTATGGCGTAGCGTTCGACTTCTTCAACATCAGCGGTTCGCTCTTCGTTGAACAGAACACCACCGAGAGCATCCGCTCCAGCGCACAAGGCGTCTTCATGATGATGACCAACGGCTTCGGTGCCACGGTGGGCACGTTGTCGGCACAGGCTGTCGTCAACGCGCTGGTCTATTCCAAGCCTGCCGGCATGCCTCAGATGCAGGGCTGGTCAACCACGTGGTATGTCTTTGCCGCCTATGCCCTGGTGGTAGCCATTCTCTTCGCTATCATCTTCAAATACAAGCACGAGAGAAAATCTTAATAAAGATGCCTCTGTTCTACTGCCCCGAGATTGCCACACGGCACGAGCTGCCCGAAGAGGAAGCGGCCCACGCCCTGCGTGTGCTTCGTCTTGGGGTAGGAGAAAACGTGCAACTGACGGATGGCAAGGGACATTTTTATGAGGCTGTCATCTCTGAGGCAACGGGAAAACGATGCCAGGTGGATATCCTCAGCCAGACTACGCCCCCACCGCTTTGGCGGGGTCATCTGCATCTGGCCGTAGCCCCGACGAAGAACATGGACCGCATGGAGTGGCTGGCCGAAAAGGCTACGGAGATTGGCTTCGACGAGCTGACGCTACTGGACTGCCGCTACTCTGAACGTCGCGTCGTCAAGACCGAGCGCCTCGACAAAATCCTTGTCGCAGCCATGAAGCAGAGCCTCAAGGCCACGAAGCCCGTGCTGGGCGAGATGACGCCGTTCGACCGCTTCGTCCGCCAGACCTTTACAGGACAGAAATTCATCGCCCACTGTTACAGCGAAGAGGAGATTGTGGGATCTGGTCCGTCTGAGGAAAAAGAAAGATACAAGTCATCGCCTTTCCGCACCTCGCTGCTCGAAGCCCTTACCCCCGACGAGGATGCCCTCGTGCTCATAGGCCCCGAGGGCGACTTCAGCGTTGAAGAAGTGCAGCAGGCCCTTTCCCTCGGCTTCCAGTCGGTCAGCCTCTCTGCCTCACGCCTGCGCACCGAAACGGCAGCCCTCGTCGCCGTACACCTGATGAACCTTACGCATATTATTTAAGTATTAAGAGCTTTATTTAGTTAAGAGCTAAGAATTAAGAGTTAAGAAAAAAAGTTTTGAGGATGAGTAGCAGCATGCAAAGCTATTGTCTGAACTACTGGACTACTGAACTACTGAACTACAAAATCCATGAAATCCTGAACTCCAAAATCGTAAACCATCAAATCGTAAATACCATTGCGTTTTTTCCTGACTTTGTCATACGACGGCACCCGCTATAGCGGCTGGCAGACACAGCCCAACGCTCCGACGGTGCAGCAGACCCTCGAGGAGGCGCTGGCAACGTTGCTGCGTATGTCCTCGCCGGTGGTGGGAGCCGGCAGGACAGACGCCGGTGTGCATGCGCGTATGATGGTGGCACATCTGGATGTGCCCGACGACTGCATGGCGGCTCTGCCTCAGCCCTTCACCGACTGGCTTTGCGAGAAGCTCAACCGCCTGCTGCCGCAGGACATCGCCATCCAGCACATCCGCCGAGTGCGCGACGACGCCCATGCGCGCTTCGACGCCCTCGCGCGTACCTATATGTATTACGTCCACACAGCCAAAACTCCCTTTGGCCGCGACTATGCCATGCGCCTCTTCACGATGCCCGACTTCGATGCCATGAACGAGGCCGCTGCACGGCTGTTCGACTACATCGACTTCACCTCGTTCAGCAAGCTCCACACAGACGTCAAGACCAACAACTGCCGCATCATGCAGGCTCGCTGGGAGCCATTGGGCGACGGCGAATGGGTGTTCACCATCCAGGCCGACCGTTTCCTGCGCAACATGGTACGGGCCATCGTCGGCACCCTGCTGGAGGTGGGGCGCGGACGGATGACGGTCGAGGAGTTCTGCCACGTCGTCGAACAGAAAGACCGTTGCCAGGCCGGCACCTCCGTCCCCGGACGAGGACTCTTCCTCACCCGCATCGACTATCCCCAAGAACTGTTCATCCATAATCCCTAATTGATTCAATGTTTAATGTTTAACGTTTAACGACCATGCGGCAGGAAGTGAATCAGAGGACGTGTTCGTTAAACATTAAACATTAAACGTTAAACGTTAAACGAAAATACCTAATTCCTAATTCCTAATTTCTAATTCCTAATTCCTAATTTTATCATTCCCATGTGGTTAATCCTTGCATTCCTGTCAGCTTTTCTGCTGGGCTTCTATGATGTATTCAAGAAACAGTCGTTGCGCGGCAACGCCGTCATCCCCGTGCTATTTTTCAGCACCCTCGTATCGTCGTGCATCTTCCTGCCGCTCATCCTGCTGTCGGCCTATACGCCCGTGCTCGACGGCACGCTGGTTCACGTCCCCGTCGCCTCGTGGGATGTGCATAAGTATATCCTCCTGAAAGCCTGCATCGTCTCGGCGTCGTGGACATTCGGTTACTTCGGTATGAAGAATCTGCCCATCACCATTGTGGGCACCATCAACGCCACACGCCCCGTGATGGTGCTGCTGGGTGCGCTGCTTATCTTCGGCGAACGCCTTAACGCCTGGCAATGGATAGGTGTCGCCTTTGCCATCATCTCGTTCTACATGCTCAGCCTCGGCGGCAAGAAGGAGGGCATCGACTTCAAGCACAACAAGTGGATATGGTTTGCCGTCACGGCCTCGCTGCTGGGTGCCGTCAGCGCGCTCTACGACAAAGCCCTTATGCGCCAGCTCGACAATATGCTCGTGCAGGCGTGGTGCAACGTTTACATCATGCTCATCATGTGCTGTGTGATGTTCATCCTGTGGTATCCCAAGCGCAAGGAACAGCCCTTCCATTGGCGTTGGACCATTCTGCTTATCTCGCTGTTCCTGACCGTGGCCGACTTTGCCTACTTCAAGGCGCTCAGCCAGGAGGGCTCCATGATTTCCATCGTCTCTATGGTGCGCCGCGGCAACGTCATCATCTCGTTCCTCTGCGGAGCCCTCTTCCTCCACGAGAAGAACATCAAGAGCAAGCTCGTCGCCCTCGCCATGGTGCTCATCGGGCTGGTGTTCCTCTACTTCGGCACACGATGATAATTGAGTTAAGAGTTAAGAGTTAAAAGTTAAGAGATAAGAAAAATGCATGACTACAGGAGTACACGAGTGCAGGAGTGCAGGAGTGCGGCCGTTCCAAAAATAATCCTCCTTGCTGCGCTGTTCGCTTTTCATTTTTCCCTGCTAACGGCCCAGACGCGGATGCGCGACGTCATCGTCCACATGCCCGATTCGGTACTGGCGTTGCTGACAAGCGTCAACCGCGCCGACTGCGTCGATTTTCGCGAGGCGGATATGCCTGCCAAGGTCAGCAACCGCCTGGGGGGTACGACCGAACTCGTCACCCTCACCGACGACTACGCCCTCTGGCAGTACACCGCCGCATCGCAAGTAGAGATGAAACTGCTGCCTACGAACGACTCCACCAGCATCATCTGCCTCGTCCATACCGTTCAGACCCCCGTGCCCGATTCCCACATTCGCTTCTTCGACCAGACGTGGGCTCCGCTCTCCGTCACCTCGCTTATCACGCTTCCGCATCCCGGCACCACGCCCTCCGCGTTGCGGACGATGGTTCTCCGTCTCTCTCCCGACACCCTTGTCCTCCATGCCGAGCTGCGCAACGACAACTACAACATGGGCGACGAGGATGCCACGCTCACCCCTGTCACCGAAGCCCGCAGCTTCCGCTGGAGCCAGGGACGCTTCATCAACGACGACGATGAAACTATATACTGAGGTAGAGATTCCGAAGGCGCCGTGGGGCATCGGACACAGCGATCGGCTGATGCTGCTGGGCTCGTGTTTCGCGACGGACATCGGCGAACGGCTGACGGACGCGGGCTTCCGCACACAGGTGAACCCGCTGGGCGCGCTCTACAACCCCGCCAGCGTAGCCGTACTGCTGGACCGTCTCATCGACAAACGCCCTTTCGCGCCTGAGGACATCATGGACTTCGGCGCCGAAGGCTATGGGACGTGGGAGGCACACAGCCTGCTGTCGCGCCCTACGGCTGACGAGGCCCTGCAGGTGCTGAACGAACGGCTCGTACAAGCGTGGACGTGGTTGCATGACGCGGACGTCCTCATCGTCACCTTCGGCACAGCATGGGTATATCGGTTAGGTGGTAATGTTGTGGCGAACTGTCACCACGAGCCCCCCTCGCGTTTTGTGCGCGAAAGGCTGACGGTCGATGACATCGTCCACCTCTGGCAGCCGCTTTTCCATCGCCTCGCTACCCTGCGGCCCGGTCTGCGCATCCTTTTCACCATCAGCCCCATCCGCCATCTGCGCGACGGCGCACACGCCAACCAGCTCAGCAAAGCTACGCTGTTGCTGGCCGTAGAGACGTTATTAAGGGTTAGAGGTGAGGGGTTAGAGGTTAGAGTCAAGGCTGGTGCAGCAAACAACTCTAACCCCTCACCCCTAACCTCTAACCCAACCTACTTCCCTTCCTACGAGATTGTGCTGGACGAGCTGAGGGACTATCGCTTCTATGCCGACGACCTGACGCACCCTGCTCCGCTGGCGGTGGAACGGGTGTGGGAACGCTTTGCCGACACGTATTTCGACGCCTCCACCCGCCAGGCCGTCCGCCGCATCGGCGAGGTCACCAGGGCGCTCCGCCATCGCCCCCTGCATAGCGAGAGCAACGAATACCGCCGTTTCGTGCGTCAAATTTTGTTAAAGATAGCCGAAATTCAAAAAGATTTTCCTTACTTTGAGGCCGGAAACTTCATTGACCAATGTCATACGCTATTGAACAGCTGACCGCCCTGATGGGTGCCCACCGCATGGGGAGTGCTCCGGCGGTTGTCTCGCGACTGCTCACCGACAGCCGTTCTCTCTGGTTTCCCGAGGAAACCTTGTTTTTTGCCCTGACGGGACAGCATGGCGACGGCCATGCCTACGTGGACGACCTCTATCGCCGCGGCGTGCGCTCGTTCGTCGTCAGCCGTCTGCCCGACGTGCTGCACGACGACGCCAACTACCTCGTGGTGGACGACACGCTGGTGGCGCTTCAACGGCTTGCCGAGTGCCATCGGCAGACGTTCGGAGGCCCCGTCGTCGGCATCACGGGCAGCAACGGCAAGACGGTGGTGAAGGAGTGGCTCTACCAGCTGCTCAGCCCCGACCGCATCGTCACCCGCTCGCCCCGCAGCTACAACTCGCAGATCGGCGTCCCCCTCTCGGCATGGCTCATCGGCGAGCAGACCGAGCTGGCCATCCTCGAGGCAGGCATCTCGCAGCCGGGCGAGATGCGACGCCTGCAGCCCATCGTGCGCCCCACCATAGGCGTGCTGACAAACATCGGCGGCGCCCATCAGGAGAACTTCGCCTCGATGCACGAGAAGTGCATGGAGAAGCTCGCGCTCTTCAAGGACTGTGACATCCTCATCTACAACGGCGACGACGAGCTCATCAGCGACTGCGTCAGCCGGCGGCTGCTGGCCGTGCGCGAGATTGCCTGGTCGCGCCGTGACAGCGAGCGCCCCCTCTTCATCGGGACCGTGGAGAAGCACACCTCCGACACCCTCGTCGCCTACCGCTATCTGGGCTACGAAGGGCGCTACACGCTGCCCTTCATCGACGACGCCAGCATCGAGAACTCGCTCCATTGCCTCGCCGTATGCCTCTACCTGATGATGGACCCTGCCGTCATCGCCGAGCGCATGTCACAGCTCGAGCCCGTCGCCATGCGCCTGCAGGTGATGGAGGGCGTGCGCGACTGCACCCTCATCAACGACTCGTACAACAGCGACCTGGCCTCGCTTGACATCGCCCTCGACTTCATGGCCCGCCGCCCCGACGCCGCCGGACGCGAGCGCATGCTCATCCTCTCGGACATCGAACAGACGGGGCAGCTCGCCCGCCAGCTCTACAAACGCGTCGAGCACCTCATGGAGAGCCGCGGCATCACCCGTCTCGTAGGCATAGGACCCGAAATAAGCGCCTACTTCAGCCGAAAGGAAAAACGGGTTAGCGGTGAAACCCCAGGGGTCAGAAGTCAGAGGCCAGAGGACGTGTCCGTTAAACGTTACACCTTAAACGTTAAACCAAGCCTTACCCCCTCACCCCTAACCCCTCACCTTTCGGTTTATCCCGACACGGAGGCGTTTCTCGAGTCCGACGAGCTGAAAGAGCTTCACAGCCAGGTCATCCTCATCAAGGGTGCCCGCCGCTTCGGCTTCGACCGTATTGCCGACGCCCTCACCCTGCGCGTCCACGAGACGACGCTCGAGGTCAACCTCGGCGCCATCGTCGATAACCTCAACTACTACCGCCATTTCCTCACCCCCGCCACCCGCATGGTATGCATGGTGAAGGCCTTCGCCTACGGCGCAGGGTTCTACGAGATAGCCAAGACCCTGCAGGACCACGGTGTGGACTATCTGGCGGTGGCCGTAGCCGACGAAGGGCGCCAGCTGCGCGAGGCGGGCATCACCACCGGCCTGCTCGTCATGAACCCCGAGCGGAGCGCCCTCGACGTCATCACCCACTACCATCTCGAACCCGAGATATACAGCTTCAGCCTGCTTGAGGAGATGATTCATGCCTGCGAGCTGAGCGGCATCACGGGCTACCCCGTCCACATCAAGATCGACACGGGCATGAGCCGCCTCGGCTTCAGTCCCGACGACATGCCGCGCCTCATCGCCCGCCTGCATCGCCAGACGGCCGTTGTCCCCCGCAGCATCTTCAGCCATTTCGCCTGTAGCGACGTCCCCACCCCCGAGGGCGACGCCTTCAGCCACCTCCAGATGGAGCGTTTCGACCGTGCTGCCGATGCCCTCCGCGCCGTCTATGGCGACGCCCTGCTGCGCCACATCTGCAACAGCGCCGCCATACCCCGCTTCCCCGACCACCACTACGAGATGGTTCGCCTCGGCCTCGGCCTCTACGGCATCGACCCCGTCGATGGACATTCCCTACATTGCATTAGCACGCTCCGCACCACCATTCTGCAGATACGCGACGTTGTGCCGCCCGAAACCGTGGGCTACAGCCGTCGCGGCGTCCTCAGCCGTCCCTCGCGCATCGCCGCCATCCCCATCGGCTATGCCGACGGCCTTAACCGCCACCTCGGCAACCGCCGCGGCTACTGCCTCGTCCACGGGCAGCCCGCCCCCTACGTCGGCAACATCTGCATGGACGTCGCCCTCATCGACGTCACCGACATCCCCGACTGTGCCGAAGGCGACAGCGTCGAGATCTTCGGCCCCAACCTCCCCGTCACCCAGCTCGCCCAGTGGCTCGACACCATCCCCTACGAAGTCCTCACCTCCGTCTCCACCCGCGTCAAACGAATCTACTTTACCGAATGATTGTAATTCCTAATTCCTAATTTTTATGTCTCCTGAAACCGACGGCAGCAAGTACGTCCCCTATGAACAGCGGACCGGCAACGAGTCCATCGTCTATTTCACCCGCAACCTATCCGCCGAAGGCCTCATCCGCGCCTACGAGCAGGTTAGCGCACGCATCACAGGCCGCGTGGGCGTCAAGCTCCACACCGGCGAGCAGTACGGCCCCAACATCATCCCCCGCCCGTGGGTGGAGGCCCTGCTTAGGAAAGACCTCCCCGACGCCACCATCATCGAGACCAACACCTACTACGAGGGCGACCGCTACACCACCGCCCAGCATCGCCAGACGCTCGAGGTCAACGGCTGGACGTTCTGCCCCGTTGACATCCTCGACGAAGAGGGCACGGCCCTGCTGCCCGTCCGCGGCGGCAAGTGGTTCAAGGAGATGTCCGTCGGCAGCCACCTCACCCGCTACGACTCCCTCGTCGCCCTCACCCACTTCAAGGGCCACACTAACGGCGGCTTCGGAGGCTCAAACAAGAACATCGGCATCGGCTGTGCCGACGGACGAATCGGCAAGGCGTGGATCCACACCACCCCCGGCAGCGACGACCAATGGGACATCGTCGAAGAAGAGTTCATGGAGCGCATGACCGAGAGCACCCGCGCCACCATCGACCACTTCGCACCCCGCGTCACCTACGTCAACGTTATGCGCAACATGTCCGTCTCGTGCGACTGCGAAGGCCTTGCCGCCGAACCCGTCGTCACTCCCGACGTCGGCATCCTCTCCTCCACCGACATCCTCGCCATCGACCAGGCCTGCATCGACATCGTCTATGCCATGACCGCCGAGGAGCACCACGACCTTGTGGAACGCATCGAGACGCGCCACGGCCTGCGCCAGCTTTCCTACATGAAGGAGCTCGGCATGGGCAACGACCGCTACGTCCTCATCGACCTCGACAACGGCTGCCGCCGCATCACCGCCGCCGACGCCGCCCGCAACCTCAAACCTTGGAGCAGCGAGGGCCAATAAACCTTGTTTAATTGGCCAAGTCGCGACAAGGTAAGACAACGTCAAACCTTGGAGCAGCGAGGGCCAATAAACCTTGTTTAATTGGCCGAGTCGCGACAAGGTAAGACAACGTCAAACCTTGGAGCAGCGAGGGCCAATAAAAGGCGCCTTCGGCGCAATTGATAATTATCAATTGTCAATTATCAACCGACGCCAAACCGAGAGCCATCAAGCTTGCTTGAACCGACGCCAAACCGAGAGCCATCAAGCTTGCTTGAATGGCCGAGGTGCGAAGGAGGAAGACGAAGTCAATGGCCGAGGTGCGAAGGAGGAAGACAAAGTCAATTACCAAAAGTAATCTCACTTCATCTTGAACGATGCCTTCAGCAGCAGGTTGGCGGGACGGATAGTGTAGGCGGAGTAGTAGGTATTAATGGCGTTGTGGTAGGCGGTGACGTAGCTGCGGGTGTTGAAGATATTACCGCAGGTCAACGTCCATGTCGTGCGCTTCCATTTGTAGCTCAGGGCGGCGTCGGTGAGCGAGAAGGTCTTGTCGTCGCCCACGGTGGCGCTGTTGTAGTAGAACTCGTGAGCCAGCGTCATGTCGAAACCCGCAAACAGCGGCAGGTTCAGCGAAAAGCGGTTGGTGCTGGCACGTACGGGTGTCAGCGTCTCGCCGTCGCGCGTATGGCTCTGGTTGGTGCCGTACGAGCCCTTCCAGTCTATCAGCAGGCGCCGCGTAATCTGCATGGAGAGAGCGCCCGTCACATTCAAACCATTTGAAACGGCATCAACAACCATGTTTTGCTGCAGGTATTGCGATGTGCCTATGGCGTACTCCACCCCTGCCTTCAGCAGCAGTTTCTTCCAGTCGAAGCCCTTGCTGATGTCGCCCGTCATCGACACGCGCTGCGATGTGGTGGGCATCTCTATCATCGTTGTCGTAGCCATCAGACTATTCTCATCCGCGAAATTCTGTCCGTAGAGCACCTCGCTTTGGCTGCGCGAGTAGCGCACGCCCGCTCCGGCAAAGAACATACTGAAGATGTCCTTGTACGAGGCGTTCAGGCTGGCCGTCTGCGTTGCGCTGCACGCGATGCGGCTGTCGTAGCGTGTCAGCGTGCGGTAGTTGCGCAGTATATAGCCGCCGTAGAGCGTCGAGGGCGATCCCGTCTGATACGTCTGTCCCACGCTGGCGTTGAGCGTCCAACCCGTGGCAGGCTCATATTGCACCGAGGCCGTGGGTTGAAGCCACACACGCACCAACCCCTTGTCCGCTCCTTCGCGCAGACGGTCGTGATAGTTCAGCCAGTTGTACGACAAAGGCAGCGCCAGCGATGCCTTCACCCGCCGCATCTGGTAAGACAAATCCGCTGACACCATCCCGCGGAAATGCTGAAAGACGCTGTTATTGGCGTAAAGGTTTGAATTTGATGGCTGATGTATGATGTATGATGGCTGATGGCTTGTCTGCCAGTCCAGCTCCGACGTCATCTGCTGGTTCTGGTAATAGACCGTGGCGCGAGGTGTGAACTTGACATTGCCCAGTGTGAAGGCCGACAGCAGCGCCAGCGTGCTGTTCACTGTCAATGTACTTGTCGTCATCTCCTGACACTGACTTGCCCGCTCGTTGACTGGTTGACTGGTAGACTCGTTCGTTGACCTTTCTACTGTCAGCCGGCTCGGTGACGATGCATAGCCGATGTTCGTGCGCGTCTCGAAGCCCTTGCCGCTCTCCGTGCGGTGGATGTAGTGGAACACGTCTCCGATACTGACCGACGGCTGGCTGAGTGCCTGCCCCACGCGGTCGGGCGTCAGGATAAAGCCCTCGCTGCGCCCCCGCTGACCTGCCACGCGTAGGTAATTGTTCACGTAGCGCATCTTCTCGTTCAGGTTGTAGCGCACCTCTCCCTCCACGAGGTCCGTCCGTCGGACGGACGCCATCTGCTCGGTGATGACGCGTGTGCCCGTGCCCGGCAGCAGATAGGCCGTCTCAGCATAGCTGTCGCGGTTCTCGCGGTCGGTATAGCCGATGACGTTTACGTTCAGCTGCGCCGACTCGCCCAGCTTGAAGAGGTTGTTCACTGTGGCGGCGTGCGAGTCGTTGCGCAGCCAGCGCTCCTTGCCGATGCCTGGCGGCGTGGGCATGCGCAGCGACAGGTAGCTCTCTACCGAAGGCATGGACGAGGCGTTGAACTGTGTCAGCTCACGCGTCAGGTCATGCCCGGCGTTGTTGCTCTTCAGCGTAGTTATATTTTGGAAAGTCCTCCCGAAGAACATCCCCGCCAGCTCCACATCACGAAGTAAAAGTAAAGCGGAGTCCCGCTGAAGCCCTCCTGCCACTCTTGCATTCATGGAGAAGGTGCCCTTGGCTTCGGGCTTCAGCTTCAGGTTGATGGCAGCGCGGTCGGAGAACTGCACGTCCTCCAGCGCCCGCACGGGTTGGTGGTTCTCAAGCACCTGAACCGTCGCCACGTCCCGTGCGGCGATGTTGTTTGTGGCGATGCCGTAGCGCCCTTGCAGCAGGTCGAGGTTCTCGATGTAGAATTTGTTGATGCCCTTGCCCTGATAGGTTATCTCGCCCGATTCCTTCACGTCGATGCCCGGCATCTTCTTCAGCACGTCACCGATGACCTGGTCCTTCTCCGAGGCGAAGGCCGAGACGGCGTAGTTGATGGTATCCTTGCCGCCCCACATCTTCTGCTCATTCACCACCACCTCGCGCAGCTCTGTCACCTTCTCGCCTACGATGAAATCCACCGTCTGCGTACGGTTGGCGATGTCGCGGCTCACCTGCTCCACGTTCAGGCCGAACACCTTCAGCGTCAGGCTGTCCGTGCCCGCCGCCGTCTCCAGGGAGAAGCGCCCGTCATCATCGGTAAACGTAAAGCCGATGACATTCTCCGACCCCTTCGGCATCAGCACCACCGACACGTCCGCCAGCGCCTCGCCCTTCGTGGTGGTCACCCTGCCGCTCAACTTTGTCTGCGCCGCAGCGTCGGTTATTATCACCGCTGCCAGCACCAGAAAGGACAAAAATGTTTCCCGTCTCATCGTTCTTTATCTTTAATTTATACTTGTTGACCTGTTGACTCGTTGACTGGTTGACCCCAAAGAATCTATTCCCGTTCGAGGGGGTTATAAGGACGGGGTTTGGGCACGTGGTCCGGGTCGGTATTCCTGTTCATGGCTTGGTTGACGAAAAGATAGAGGTCTTCGTGCATCAGCCTTATCATTTTCTGTATCTTACTATGGGAAGTCTTTACATAGTGCCAATTGTACATGACAATGGGCTCTGGCTTCTTCAACTTCTCGATGCCCACGCAATTAAAAACGTAGTGTAGCTGTGTATCGTAAGCCTCGAGTATCATCCCAGGCAGACCTCCCAGCTTCCACGGGCCATTGGAAATGGGTATCTCCGTCGTAAACCAGGCCGTATAGTCACGACCGAGAAAAGACGTGGTGGCCTTCTGGCATTTATATCCGTGTATCTGTTTGAAGTCCGACGAAAACGTCCACGTCTGCACGGGTAAGTCTTCTTCATAGATATATACATCGCGCGGCATCCATACACGGGTCGTTATTGTCATTTTCTTCTTCTCCATGTTCTTATAAACCTCTGTCGCCCCTAATCCTCGGCTTTCATCCGTGCTTGCACGTCCCTTTTTCAGCTCGGGATGAGGAGGATAGTTGTTGAAGAATTTGGAGTACTTAGGACCCGTTAGAAGTATAAGGTTATTGACGACCTTTTCTTTTGTAATGGTGTCAACGATGCATGTCAGCTTATACGAGAACTTATATTCTGCCTCATCCAAGACATCGTATTTATCTATTTCATATCCCTGACTCCCAAGCGGAGCAACTCCAGCAGGTCCTTGGGAAAAAACAGAGGTACTTAAAGCCAGTAGAAAAAAAGAAAAAAAATATTTTTTCATATTATTTGTTTTTTAATGCTGTACCTTTTAATGAAGTTAAAACAAATCTGTTCATAACCCTTAAAAGGTACAGCTTTTCGTTAGTCGTCAGGGCTTAATAGGAACCACTGGTAAACTTCCTCCGTCATACGTACTCTCCCAATCAATGGTGACAACATAAGGAAAACCATAAGGGGATTGTAATCCTTCTGCAATGTTGGCATCACTATTGTCTATGATGCTGGCACCTCCACTACCTGCATAGTAACAAGAACACGTACAGTTGCCTGGTTGTCCTCCGCCCCGAAGGGCATTCATTTCTCTCTCAGCTAAACGACTCTCTGCGACAGCGTTTAGCTTTAACTTTGATAGTTTTTTCATATTAAATATTGTTTTAATTATGCCTACTATGAGTTTGGGTCTTTCGGCTTCTCACCCCTTTTCTGCAGAAAAGTATTGACTTTGTCTTATCGTGTCGCGACTCGACAAAATGAGCAAGCTTTTTTGCTCTCGTTGCTCCAAGATTTGACGTTGTCTTACCTTGTCGCGACTCGGCCAATTAAACGGGGTTTATTGGCCCTCGCTGCTCCAAGGTTTCGTTTTTCAGTGCATGGACGATGTAGCCTGCGCAACCGTTTTCCAAGCCAAGCGGACGATTAAGGAACTTTGTCGCATCCATGCTGTCGAATGAGTTCCAGAATCCTAATGGCCATGTTTGTTCCAGATGCTCTTTGCAGCGTTCTTTGGCAGCCTCCCATTCCGTTAGGTATTGTTGGTCAAAAGCTTTTGTCTTGCGTGCCATACATTTGTCCAACCGTTCTTCAATATAGTACGATATGCCCCCAAGCCCGAATCGGAAGCTGCCGTCTGTGATGCGCCGCAGGTCGCGTTCCATGATTTTCCTGTCTACGTCGGCCAGTACCTCGTCGGGGTTGCCCTCCATATAACCATTCCTCAGCAACCATAAGACACCCCAGCCAATGCCGCATAATCCATCCTCAAAGTCTGTCGGTGTGTCCTCTGAGATGTCCTCAAAGATTTCGTCCAGCAAGTCCCCGGCGCTGTCTTCATAGAGCGTTTCGCCCGTTTCTCTTCCTAACATGGTGAGGGCTATCACTACGCCCATTTTTCCGTGGAACAAACCGAGGTTGTCCAAAAAACTGGCATTTACTATCAGATGCCTTGCCATGCGATGCAGGATGTTGTCCGTCGTTATGTTTTTTTTGTTCATAGTTGTATATGTTGGTTGTTGTTCAATAGGCTTTTTATCGGGTAGATCAGTCGTTCTATGAGCCGTGCATCGTCCGTGACAATCTTTGCCGTGGCAGACATTTCGTGCAAAGGGGGTAGTGTCTGTCGGTACGTAGTATGTAGTCCTTGTGGAAAGGCTATCTCCACCGTATAGAAGGAAGCGCTCGGTACTAAGGAGATACTTTCGACCACACCGTTCACTACCCCGTACTCATTTTCGGGGAAGTTTGTAAAACTCACGATGACGCGCTGCCCAGCATGTACTTTTCCCGAGCGTGACGCGGACAGTTTGGCGCGCCCTGTCAGCCGCTCTTCCGAAGCGGGCACGATGTAGAACACCTCTCCGCCAGCCTGCACCGTCTGGTTGTCGCTCCAATAGTCCGCAAACGTCACCCGTCCCTTGATTGGAGAGGTTATCCGATACGTCAGCGTCCAGCTCTCCAACACATTCCGCAACTGCTCCAGGGCGTTCTGGTAGTTCTGTCGCAGGTCGGTTTCCCTTTTTGTCTGTTCCAGCGTGAGGTCCAGCACAGCCTCTTCCATCTGCCCGATCTGTATGTCCATCTGCTCCAACGAACTCCGTGCCGATTCCCATGCCGAGCGGCTGCTCAGAAGTCTGGACTCGGACTGCTCATAGTCTGCCGGGGAAATCATCTTTTTCGCGTATAGCGACGCCTGCCGCTCATGTCCCTTTTGTGCCAACTGGTACTGTTGTTCCGCTATGGCCGCCTGTTCCCTGACGCTCTCCTTGTGCCTTTGGTACTGGACTATCCTGTTTTTCATGGTCTCTTTTTTCTGCGGATAATAGTTCAGGCGATGGTAGTTCACCGTCTCGTATAATTGGTTCTGAAAAGCTGTATAGGCCTGCTGCACCTCGCCCAGCACCCATCCTCCCTCATGTGTGCTCAACCGGTTAAAGAGCGAATCAGGACATTCGCCATACCGGCGGAGCAACCTCGTCAGGTCGTCAATATCCGCTTCCGAGGCAGCGTTCTCAATAGTAGCCAGCACGGTACCGGCCTCTACGTCCATACCTTCCTTCACCCTCAGCCCTGTCAGTTTGCCGCTGCTGCGGGCCACCAGGGGTACGGCGGGGGCGCTGCCAGTCAGCGTCATTTCGGCCACGATGGTTTCCGGATAACGGAACAGGCAGCTCCCTGCCAGCAGCAGCACCGTTACGGCAAAGATAATCGTGATGCCCCACCGCTCTATCCACGGCGGTATGCGGCCCATGATGTCCTGCACTTCCTCGCTGCGCAGCTCCACATCCTTGAAATCCTTTTCTCCTTCCATGCCGACAGTCTTATTGTCCTAACTCCAGCTGGTTCTTCACTAACGTATAGTAGGCACCGCGCTGTTCCGTCAGCGTCCGGTGCGTACCCTCCTCCACGATGCGTCCCTTGTCCATCACCACGATGTGGTCGGCGTCCTTCACCGTGCTCAGCCTGTGTGCCACCACCACGACTGTCCGCCCGCGATAAAAATCCTTCAGGTGTCCCATGATTTCCCGCTCATTGTTGGCGTCGAGTGCGTTAGTGGCTTCGTCAAAGAAGAGGAAGTCCGGGTTCTTATAGACGGCCCTCGCAATGAGTATGCGCTGGCGCTGTCCCTGGCTGACGCCGTTTCCCTCCATGCCGATGCGTGTATTGTAGCCTAATGGAAGGCCGTCGATGAATTCGCGTATGTTGGCCGCCCCGGCAGCATAGAGCAGCCGTTCCTTGTCGATGTGCTCCACGCCGACGGCAATGTTATTCGCTATGGTGTCGGAAAAGATGAAGCCGTCCTGCATGACGGCGCCCGTCGCGCTCCGCCATACGTGCGGATTAAGATTCTGCAACGGCTGTCCGCCAATCGTGATGTTGCCCTTGTTCGGCATATAGAAACCCAACAGCAGTTTGATAAGTGTGGTCTTGCCGCTGCCGCTGGCACCGACGATGGCCGTCACCTGTCCGGCAGGAATGTCCAGCGTCACCCCGTCCAGCACATAGTTCCTGTCTGCTCCGTCGTAGCTGAACGAGACGTCCCCGATGTGGATGTCGTGTCTCTCGGGCAGTACGGAGGTCCGGTTCCGGCAAAGCTGCTCCTCATCCTCCTGCATGTGTATCTCGCTCAGACGCTCCAGGCTTATCTTTGCATCCTGCAGGGATTGGGAGAAGTTGATAATCTGGCTCACCGGAGCCGACAGCTGGCCGACGATATAGGAGAGCGAGGTCATCATGCCCAGTGTGATGTCGCCGCTCACCACCGCCTTGGCGGCAAGGAAAGAGATGACAAGGTTCGTTGTCTGACTGAAGAACACCGTACCCAGACGCTGGTACTGCCCCAATGCCAGCCCCTTCACGCTGATGCGGAACAGCCGGGCCTGAATCCGCTCCCATCCCCAACGTTTCTCCGTCTCGCAGTTATTCAGCTTGATCTCCTGCATACCGGTGACCAGCTGGATGAGATTGCTTTGTTCACCCGCCGACTGGGCGAAGCGCCGTATGTCCAGTTCACGTCTATAATGCAGGAAAGCCAGTACCCACGCCACATACAGTGCGTTGCCTATCAGGAACACCCCCAGGATGGTCAGGTTATAGTAGGCCAGTATCAACCCGAAGACAATGAAGTTGACAAAGCTGAACAGTGTGCTGATGGACTGCCCCGTCATAAACTGCTCAATGCGTCGGTGGTCGCCGATACGCTGCAGGATGTCGCCCGTCATCTTTGTGTCGAAGAAGCGCAGCGGCAGCTTCATCAGTTTGGCCAGATAGTCCGAAATCAGGGAAATGTTGATGCGGGTGTTTACGTGCAGCACTATCCAGCTTCGGATGAAATCCACCGACAGCTGCGCTACGAACACCACCAGTTGGGCGATAAGCACCAGCGTGATAAAGGACACATTGCCCTGCCCGATACCCACATCCACCATGCTCTGTGTCAGGAACGGAAGTATCATCTGAAGCAGGCTCACGGTGAGCATGCCGATGATGAGCTGTACGAACTGCCGTTTGAAGGGTTTCAGGTAGCGGAAGAAGAAGGCCAGCCCCCGGTTGCGCTTCCCCGCCTCGTCCTCCATGTCGTAGAAGACGGGGGACGGTTCCAGCAGCAGAGCCGTCCCCGTGTCCGCGCCGTTCACCTTCGTGCTGTACCAGCAATGGCAGAATTCCTCTTCGGCGAAGGTGACAAGCGAGCTTGCCGGATCGGCAATCAGGTAGCGGTTCTTCCGTATGCCATAGAGTACCACGAAGTGGTTCTGGTTCCAATGCAGTATGCAGGGCCGCAGGGCGTCCGTCCGCAGCTGTTCCAATGTAATCCTCACCCCCGTCGTGCGGAAGCCGATACTCTCCGCCGCATCGCTGATGCCCAGCATCGACACCCCTTCGCGCGTGATGTACGACCGCTCGCGGAGCGATTGGAGCGTATAGCTGCGCCCATAGTGCTTGGCAATCATGCGCAAGCACGTCGGACCGCAGTCCATCGCATCAAGCTGGGTATAATGGGGGAAAGAGGGCATGATGTTCTGTTATTCCCGTTCGAGGGGATTGTAAGGCTCAGGTTTAGAATGTCCACCGCCATACATTCCGTTGGATACTGTTGCCAAGTACGAAAAGAAATCTTCGTGCATACGCCTAATCATGTTGTTTACATCCTTACGCGTTTTCTTTACGTAATGCCATTTGTATTGCACAATTTCCTCTTTCTCCTTCAGCTTTTCTATTCCAATACATTCGAAAACAAAATGCCGTTGCATATCGTTGGCCTCCAGTATCATGCCAGGCAGGCCGCCTAATTTCCACGGACCGTTATGAAGAGGAATCTCGTTGGTAAACCAAGCCTCATAGTTCCTTCCCAAATAGGTTGTTGTTGCCTTCCGGCAATTGTAACCGTAAATTGTCTTCTTATCGGATAGTACTTTCCATTTCTGTGTCGGAAGTTCTTCTTCATAAGTAAAAATGTCCGTTGATGGTATCCACACTCGCGTCGTCACCACCATTTTCTTTTTCTTCAAATCCTTATACACTTCCGTTGCCCCCAGCCCACGGCTCTCTTCGGTGCTCACCCCATCTGCATGGGGATTACGTTTCACTTTGGGCTGAGGGGGATAAACGTTGAAAAACTTGGAAAACTTTGGCCCGACAAGCAATATCAGATTGTTCGTGATAGTCGTGTTTTCAACCGTATCAACGACGCACGTCAACTTGTAAGAGAACTTGTACTTTGCTTCGTCCAATACAGCATATTTGTCAATTTCTAAACCAGGGCATCCATAAGGCATAACTCCAAATGGACTCTGTGCAAAACATCGCAATATTGTTGTTATGACAATAAGCGTTGAAAAACACCTTTTCATATTCAATAGTAATCATTTAAAAGAATGTGCCAAAAATACGGAAGAACCTCATTTGGCACATCCGTTGTTCGATATTATTATGGGTTTACAGGAACTACAGGAAGCTGGCCACCATAATATGTGTTTTCCCAGTTGACGGTTACTACATAAAGAATTACATTGCCTGGGGTTGTTAATCCTTCAGCAATGTTTGCATCGCTGTTGTCATAAATACTGGAACCGCCGCTTCCAGCTTCTGGGCAACCACAACCGCAGTTGCCTGGTTGTCCTCCGCCTCTGAGGGCATTCATCTCTCTCTCCGCTAAACGCGATTCTGCGATGGCGTTCAGCTTTAATTTGATTAAATGTTTCATAATGTATATTTTTAAGTTATGCCTACTATGAGTTGTCGGGTCTTTCGGCTTCTCACCCTTTATGGATATGACACATATTAGGGATGTGCATTTGCCGTTCATAATCAGAGGGTGGCGGGCAAAGGTACTGAAAAAGACAATCCTTGCAGGGTGACATGGTGCGCGTCCATCGCCACGCCGTGTTGCTCACCAACTCCTTATAGATAACCTTTACGAGGGAATCGTTGTGGATATTTCCGATGGCCTCTGTCAAAGGGGAGGCTTTGACGCTACCATCAGACTGTACGAATAGCTTTCCGAAATAGTTGGCATTGAGTTTCTGGTTGCAGAAGATATGCCGGTGACTAATGAGGCTTGCAAACAGGTCAGCTTCATCCATAAAAATGTACTCTTTGAAGAATGCCAGATTGTTCCCGTCGAATACAGGCGTGAGGTGATAACGGGCAATGCCAAGTTCGTCAGCTAACTGTTCCGCCTGCTCATACTCCTCGGCTGACTTGATGAAAAATTCTACGGTGACACCATCTTTGCGCATAGCCAAACAATGCTTCAGCGCAGGGACATTCACAGGAAAGTTTATTTCTATATGCCAAGTATATGCATTAAGGTTGGGACAGACGTTCGCACGGCATGGCTGACGATAGTCCGTCCAAAAATAATAGTGAAAATCGTGAGCCCGTAATACTTCCAGAATTTGTTCTGAAACGTGTCCCTTGATATGGATATTTTTGACGGAGGAATAGCGTGCCTGCCGAAGCAGGTTATCCACATCCACAGGAAGCAGTGACGAGGAATCCCCTTGCAGTTGTAGGGTCAGCTCCGTCAAGTAGCCCATTACGTCCTTGCCTACGAACTGGTCGCCGCGTGCAGACAGGCGTTCCAAATCACGCTGAAGATTTAGGATGGGCAGTAGCACCATGGGGCGCGGCTTATCGGATTGTATTTCCCGAATGGCGGCAAAGCCTAAAACGGTCAAGTGCTTCAGCAACTGACGTTCTTCTTCCTTAAAAGTTTCCAGGGCCATCGTGGTGGCACCATTATTGTCGGGTCTATAGACCTCATCTACCAGCTGGCGCAACAACGGTGAGGTGGTGACAAGACGCTTGCCTGTCCTTGTGTGATAGAACAGCAGGCTCCCGTTTGCCTGCCTGACATAGACGTCTGGCATCAGGTAAAACCAGTGTTTTTTCATATTCGTCTCTTTTTACTCAAAAACAACTTCTTTCATTATTTTGGCGTAAGCCTCGGGGTGACGGTAGAGAAAACCCATCTGTACATTCCGGTAGCGCTCGAAGTCCTTTGCCGTCATGAAACCGTGGCAGTGCACACGTTCCTCTTCGATGCACGGCAAGTTGAAGATGCACTGGATGCATGAGCGGCGCAGATGACAGGCACTGCACTGTTTCTCCAATTTGGCATACCACGCGTTGTAACGCTGCGCAATGGCGTCAAAGTCCAACACGACGGCGTCGTCTGTCAAACAGCCTAAGGCAAATTGGTGGCCGATGCGCTCACAAGGCAATATCTTTCCGTTTACAGTGACGAACACCTTCTTAGAAAAGGGTACACAAGTGCCCGTGGGAATCTGTTTTTCTGGCGATTGTTTGCCAAAGAGCAGTTCGTTATAGTCGCGATAGGTGAAGCCGGAATACTGGCGCAGAAAAAGAGCCGTGCTTTTGTAAGTAGGAGATGACATGAACATTTCACGCTCAATTTCGGAATAGTGTTCAGACTGATAGAGGTTTTCCGTAGCATTCCGGTACATTCGATTGAACTCCGCCCGCTTCTCTGGTCGGATGCCCGTGTTATTCAGTTCGCCAATAGAGGGCGTTTTACCATATTTTACCTTGAAGAAGTCATAAATGCTTTCCACAGAGTTGCGATTGTGTAACACGGCGTTGAAGTTTACTCGCCGTTCGAAGAAGTCGGGATAGGCCTCGCGCAGACGTTCCACGTTCTGCACTACACGATTAAAGGAAGGCTTGCCGCCCTTATCGACGCGATAGGAGTCGCCCCACTCGTTGCCGTCTAAGCTGATAAGCAGATGAAAGTCGTGAAGGACGAGGAAATCCATATAACGGTCAAGCAGTATGGCGTTCGTGGTCATGGAGAAGGTATAGGTGCGCAGGTCACTTTTCAGTGTTGTTTCGCAGTGTCCGACCACGCTCTCTATAAAGGGCATGTTCATCAGGGGTTCACCCCCATAGAAGCTGATGAAAATGTTCTTCTGGTAGGAAACGTTCAAAGGTGACTGCCACAGTGTGTGCAGATAGTCGAGTAGGAGGAGTGCCTTCTGGTCGGAGAGACGTCGATTCTCCCGTGCATCGTAGTCACCATATAACTCACCATAACCACAATACCTACAACGCAGATTGCAGGCATCGGTGACCTCAAAGGTTACCTGCGGTGTGTTGGCCAACGCATATTTCACGTAGTCAGGGGAAATGTACTCGTTCTTTTTCATCTAAAAAAGGTTTATTATTCCTGTTTTACAAAAGGATTATTTACTGGTTTTGTTCTTCTTGTTGAAATAGTGGTTGGGTTTGAGAAAGAGAATGTCATGCTTGAAGTCGATAATCATGTTGAAACGTTTCATAACGGCCATCCCCATCAGCCCTTCGCCAGGCTCGACGGAATACTCCTTGCCCACGCCGTTCCAGTCGTAACGCAAAGGGACATTGTTCAGGGTGAGTCCTCCTATCGTCACCGAATCTGCACGCCAACGGACGTATTCACTCATCCCATATCGCTGTATCTCGCTGCTGGAAGGGGGTTGGCGAATGAATCCTTTTTTCAAAATAATCCCCCAAAGATTACCCGTGTCGAAAACGACGCTTGCCGGCTTTTTTCGCCGGATGATGGGAAGCCCTTCCACTTCCATAAAACGAAAGCCACTCTCCGTTTTCGTCAGTTTTATGGGGGTGAACCCTTCGGTCATAGGTAAGCTGTCAAGGAAGCACAGCGTGTTATTGTCGAAGTCAATGGAGGTAATCCGCCCCGCGAAAAGCGGATAACCGATTATACCGATGACGTTGAAATCCCGCGTCAGATTCCTTGTGGGCAATCTGGACTCCTCAAATACCAATACATTCATGTCCTCGTATGTCTGTGGAACATTCCCGCCTATCGCTATGCGCACATCACCCATATACTCGGCCCGGTAGAAAGCCAGTTTCATGGGCTGAGGCTTACGGGAAAACGATGATGTGTCAAGCCTTGCAAAAGAAGCGCTGTCAAGGACAAGACCAAAAGCTGTTGCTCCCGTGTCCAGCATGAAGATTCCGTTCAGAGAATCGTCTACTGTCGCTTCTACAAAAATGCCTGGCACATGGCTGTCGTCCCAAAGTCTTACACTTTCGGCGCCAGCCAAGGAAACCATCAACAGCATTTGGAAGAACAGAGGTATCCGTTTCATGGTTAATTCAAGGTCATGGATCATTCGCGTTCGAGGGGATTGTAGGGACGGGGACTATAGACGGGCTTGTGGTCTTGGGGTTGGATGATACTGCTCAGGTAGGCATCCATGTCATCACACATTCGCTTGATTAGGCCATTCACACCCTCGCGCGTTGTCCTCACATAGTGCCAGTCGTATTTCACGATGGGTTCTCTCTTATTCAGCTTTTCAATACCTACGCAATTAAAAACATAGTGCTTTTGCACGTCGTAGGCTTCAAGTATCTTCCCAGGCAGGCTGCCCAGCTTCCAAGGACCGTTAGAGAAGGGAATATCCAAAGTGTACCACGCTTCGTATTCGCGACCTAAGTACTTCGTAGTGGCCTTCTGGCAAATGTAGCCGTGTATTTGCTTGACGTCTGCCAACAGTGTCCATGCTTGTAGGGGCAAAGCCTCCTCATAGAGGAACACATCCCCCCTGGGCACGCAGACCCGTGTGGTTATCTCCATCTTCCGGTTCCTGAAATCCTTGAATACTTCTGTCCCGCCAAGTCCTCGGCTTTCGTCAGGCCTGACGACGCCTTTCTTCATCTCCGGGTGAGACGGATAGATGTTAAACATCTTCGATACATTCTTTCCTATCAACAGCACAAGCTTGTTTTCAGCTTTCTCCAATCTATCTGTATCGACAACGCAGGTCAGGGTGTACGCGAATTTGTAAGTAGCACTGTCAAGCACAAAAAATCTGTCCGTCTCCAGTCCGGTTACACCAAGTGGAGGCACACCATTTGGTCCTTGAGCCCATATATTGTGGTATAAAAGAAAGGACAATAACAGGAACAGCAGTTCTTTCATCCTATACATACTAAAGCTAGTTGGTTTACCAGCCTCTCAATTAATCCCAATCTCCATTTTCAGGCCAATCAACTCCGCCTTCTGGTTGCCAAAGCTCTCCATCGCAATACACATAATAATTCCATGAAGAATGGTATCTGTTTGCAATATTACTTGTGTAGTTGGTCATTATATCTGCACCGCCTGAATCTGCATATAAGCATCCGCAACCACAGATACATTCCCCGCCCCTAAGAGCATTCATTTCTCTCTCAGCCAAACGACTTTCTGCAAGAGCATTCAGCTTTAGTCTTGATAAGTGTTTCATTTCTTTTAATTTGATTTTAATAATGCCTACTATGAGTTCGGGTCTTTCGGCTTCTCACCCTTTTTCTTTCATTATGCGCGCATAAAAATCCAGATAGGTTTTTTCCATGTTAGCATAGGCGTATCGGTTCAGAAAGTCAGTTCGACCCTGAAGAGTTGTCGGCTTTGTCAAACGTTGGAGAATGGCATCGGCCAATTCCTCCTCGCGAACAAAGCATTTCCCATCCTCTTCACAAACCGGAATACGGGATACACTATCGGGCTGCATTTCACCCAGCCCAGGGGCGTCGGTCAACACTAACGGCACATCCATCATCAGCATTTCGATAGCCACATAACTGCACTGTTCATGGAAAGAGGGCATAACGCCTACGTCCGCCACGCGATAGAATGCGTAGAGGTCCTCTTTTTCCAGACGGCCAGTGAAGGTAATGCGGTTCCAGTAACCTTTGCCCGCCTTCTGAAAAACGGGGGTATTGCCGTCGCCTACGATAACCAAACGGCTCTTCACCTGTTCGTTCACCCGTGCAAATGCATGGATAAGAAACTCCAGACCTTTGCCTGAATCAAGTCTTCCCACGAAGAGGATTATCTTCTCGTCATCGTCGAAAAAAAGCTTACGACGGAGAGAAAGCCGTTCTTCTGGAGTCAGTGATACGAAGTCATCCTTGATGCCATTGCTGATACGATGGATTTTCCGGGATGGAATGCCGTACTCCTCTTCAATGAGCTTTTGAGTAAAACCAGAAAGACAGATAACACTATCGACGGCCTCAAACAGCATACGCTCCCGATCATATTCCATCCGAACCTTCTTTTCTGCAGAGAGTAATGAATCGGGCTTCTTGTGAAGAATTTCCTTATATTGACGGACATTCCCTTGCAAAGCAAAACACCACATTTGGTAATGAATAGTAAAGCAAAAGTGGCTTTTGGGAAGGTCGGCACGAATATGATTAACGAGCGGATATTCCTGATGGTAATTAAAATGGAAGATGGCGGGTACGTCAGGTTCAACCGTCTGGCGGAGTAGTCTCCAGAGGTTTCTGTAGTAGCGCACAAAGTCCTTTTCTGAGCGGAGCAACTTTATTTGTGGAACTCTCACCTGCCGGTAACCGTCCAGTTCCTCCACCGAGTATTCCTTAACGTCCACGCACATGGACTGCACTACTGTTAATCGGATATCTTCGCATGAAGAGAGTATAGCCACCATTTGGCGGATATAGGTGCCAATGCCATAAATGGCGGCTGCGCTCCCTTCGTTGAACAGATAAATCTGCGAAATCATTCTATTTTATTACCATGATTCAAATAAAAAAAGCTATTCAACTATTCTTCCAGTTCAAACTCTCCCCACCATTGTTTCCCATAGGCATAGACGCAAATCTCATATGTGCCTGCGGGGTAAGTTGAGAGGTCTATGGTTATCAACGTATTTGCAGTATACTGGGCAGAATAAGTCCAGTTGATGTCATCGACATTGCAGATGAACACTTGTGAAGGAACGGACGTGGGGAACTCAATCGTTACGGTCGTTCCATTAAGATAGGCCGTCGGGACATACTCATCCAAAGAGCGGCCGCCATCTGGTTCACCGATAGTACTTCCTGTCTGAAGTTTTATCTCTTGATTATTCTGTGCAAAAGCAATTGATGCA
>Ga0129306_1001359_pt1 | contig 28031 bp, 10 predicted proteins | sample P827metagenome_FD_94438 | JGI IMG/M metagenome (GOLD analysis project Ga0129306, IMG submission 94438) | Capybara group fecal microbial communities from Wisconsin, USA - P827 metagenome | ecosystem: Host-associated > Mammals > Digestive system > Large intestine > Fecal | place: USA: Wisconsin...
CGTCGGCGTCGGCGCGCGCGATGCGGAACGTGCCCGCGGAGAGCGTCCCTTCGTCGGCGTCCGCGACGACGGTCGCGACGAGCGCGCCGACGTGGAACGCCGTCGGGCAGGCGGCGGAAACCTCCGTCCCGCTCGTCGCCGTCGCGCGGACGGTCGCCGTGCAGGTGCCCGCCGCAAGGCCGGAGACGACGGCCGCGTAGGTCGCGGGCAGCGCCGCGTCGGCGGTCGTCATCGCGAAGTCGGTTCCGCCCGCCGTGCAGACAATCGAGTCTGGAACGCTTTCCGACACCTCGACCGAGACTGTGAACGAGCCGTCCGCATTGCGCACGAGAACAGGCGTTGCGAGAACAGGAGCGGTATGATCCACCTCCACGACGCCATCAAGGACGGCGAACGATTTCGGCGCGTTGACCGAATCATATTCCGCCTTGATCCAGTCCGCCGTCGCGCTACCGTTCAGGATGCGCACCTCGTCCATGTCGCCCTGGAAGCAGTTCTTGTTTCCGTCAAAGAAGCCGCCAAACGCCCAGTCCGATTTGCCCGGGTCGAGGATGTTCCGCGCTGAAGACGTGGAGTAGATTGTGTCGCCGTTGAAGTAGGAGTCCAGGGACGTGGCGGCCTTGTCATAGGAAAAGGCGAGGTGACCCCAGGTGCCGACGGCGAGTTTGCCTTTGTTGTTGTTGGACGTGGGCTGGTGCCCGCCTGAACCGTTGACGCCCACGCCGACGGAGAAGTAGTTTCCGCTCTCCACCAGCGCGAGGAATCCGTTGCCGTTCCATTCGCCGTTCCCCTTGTTCGAGAAGACGACGGACGTCGTGCCGCCGCTCTTCCTGAACCAGCCGGAGAAGGAGAAACTGCCGATGGACGACAGCGCTCCGGACGTGACGGGGTTTGAGAACTGGACGCCCTTCGAGTCCCCCTTCGTCATCACGCCGCCGGCCATGCCGCCGGTCGTAGCGGCCGTGGCTCCGTTCGGCGTGATCGACGCCGACTTGCCCGTGGCGTCGACGATCGCGGTGCCGCCGTGAAAGACGGCCGCATAGCTCGACCAGACGTCGGTTGCGCTGACCGTCGGCAAGGTGGCCGCGCCATCTGCGCCGTAGAAGCACGTAATCTTCGTGGCCGTGCCGACGATGGACGGCACCTTGACCCAGATGCAGGACGTCCCCGTCCTATCCCATGTCTCGATCTCGTGCGGCAGGAGCGCACCGGTCACATCCGCGAAACGCAGATCAGCGCCGTCCGTCGCGCAGTCGTCGTAGGAGAAACCAATCGGCGCATTTTCCGCCAACGTGACGAGCACCGGGAAATCGGTCAGTTCCGTCGAACCCGCGTAGCCGGAAATCGTTATCGGAATCTTTTTGGAAAACGGCGTCGTGTCGAGCGTGCCACCGATCGCCGCTGCGGCACAGAGCGCGGCGAGAAAAGTTGCAAGAATCGCACTACTGCGATTGTGCGAAGATAGCGGCGTGGAAGGCGATTCGAGACATTCAATCTGCGGCTTTTTCATTGCTTTCGGCTCCTTTGCAATTTTCTTTTATGCCGCAATTCTACCAAAACGCCCACAACGGGACAATACACGAAAGTGTAGTGCCGCCTTGAATCCGCATCAGGGGCAGCTCAGCCGGGGAGGGACGGCGCGCGAGCGCCTTGCGGCAGGCGAGCACGGCGAATCAGGCCCCAGTCCGGCGCTCGAGCGTGACCGCGACGTAGCCGCGCTTTTCGCCGAACGTCAGTGTCATGCCGGAGCGCGCCGCGCGCTCGCGCATGTTGGAGATGCCGAAGTGCCCCTTCTCAGGCCCCGGCGCGGCGTCCGCCGAGAACGGCGCGCCGTCGTTGAGGACATCCAGCGTAAACGCGCCTGCGCCGTCGCCCTCGCTCACCACGATAACGTTCGCCGCGCCGCCGTGCCGCACGGCGTTTCCGATCGCCTCGGACGCGATGGCGAGGAGGTCGCGCTTCACGCGGATCGGGAGGTCCACCGGGAGCCCGCGCAGGAAACTGCGCACCCTCGTCCGCCCAGGGACCGACTCGTTGCGGCAGATGCTCCGCAGAAGCGACTCCGGCGACTGAGATACGAACTCGTCGCTCTGGAGGTCCATGATTGCATCGCGTATCTCGCGCCGCGTCGCCTCAAGGACGTTCTCCGCCATCACGAGCGCATCTGCCGCGCCAGGCGCAAGCGTGTCGCCCGCGGCCATCTTCGCGGAGTACACCCACAGCTTCGCGCCCGAGATGTGCTGCGATATCGTGTCGTGCAGTTCAGCGGCGATGCGCCGCCTGTCGGCCGCTATCGCCTCGGCGCCGACGCGCGCGCGGTGACGGCGGAAGGCGACGACTGCCGCGAAAGCGCCGAACGCGGCGAGCACCGTGAGGAGCGCGGCCCACGCGAAGCCGAGCGCCCTCCTCGCGCCCCACTGCCAGTCGGGGACGAGCACTATGTCGCCGGCGTCCCTCGTGCGCAGATGGAAGCCCTCGAAGCTGAACAGCCTGTTCAATGCGTCCCCCTGCGAGACACGCGCGTCAAGAACGCCGCGGACACGCACGATCGGACGGTCCTCAATCCCCCAGGGAAGCTCGGCCGCTACGGACGGCGGGAGCATCACGTCCACGTTCTGCCCGTCGACGTCAATGATGAGACGCCCGCCCGGGCCATGCTCCAGGCGCACGTCTTCGACGCGTCCCACGAGCTCGACGAGGCGGAACTGCAGGTCGTTGTCGGCCATGAACCCGCCGAGGTCGAACAGCGACCCAGGCGCGAGCGAGAGGCGGTGCACTTCCGCCGGCTCGACTTCCGCATCCGTGCGCCGCCAAAGCGCACCCACGAGCGCGCCGCACTCGTCCCGTATCGCCGGGAAGCCGACAGCCTCCACAATGTCGCCCACCGCAGGAGGCTCGCCGTCCGCGAACACCCTCGCGGACGCCTTTCCGCGCTGGAGGGAAAACGCACCGTCTTCCGTGTAGACGCACGTGACCTCGCCCAAGACGCGGCAGGCGTGGAGCCTGCGTCCCCGCGGGCTCCATGCGAGCAGCGACCATGTGTCGCACTCGGGCACGGAGAACGGATCCTCCGGCGGCGCCTTCGCCACCGAGATGGACTTCGCGTCGAGCGCCTCGATCTCCGCGCCGATGAACTCGTGGCGCGGATTGAACACGGGAACGACCACGCCGTCCACCTCCACCTCCGCGTCGCGGAACGCCGCAGGCGAGAGGCCATCCGCGCGGACGCGCACACGGACCTCTCCGTCCGAAGTCGAAAGCCACAGTAGAAACGCCGGTTTCCCGACCGCGGTGCCGTATGCCGCCGACATGCCGACGCCGCGCACATGCACACGGCAGTTGTTGAAGTGCCCCGCCTTTATTCCAAGAACAGACCGGGGACGCGGCGGGGGAAGGTCGGCGTGCGAAACGAACTTCACGCTCTCCACGTCTATTCCGGGCTCAAGCAGCATCGGATCCGGAGCGCCGACGACCCTCACTATGTCGCCGGGCTCGACCATGTCGAACTTGCCGGGCTGAGGTTCCGTGAACGTCGTGAAATAGAGAGCATGCCCGTCGACATCGCCAACATCGGTGGCCACGAACGCATTCTCCACCCAGGGTATGTTGAACGTCACTTGCACTTCAAGCTCGCACTTCCCGCATGCGGCGATCTCGTCTGCGTCCATGGCGAGGACATCCGAGATCTTCACGCGCGGAAGCGCGAAGGCCGAAGCGGCAAGCGCCGCGCACAGGACTGACAGACCGCATTTCATTTTTCGCCGAGCGGACGCAAACTACACCACACCGGCGGGACGGGCTATGCCGCGCCTGATGGCGACGGATATCGCGCCAGCGCGGTCATTTACGCCGAGCTTCTCGTAGGCATGCTTGAGGCGTACCTTCACGCCGTCTTCGGATATCCCGACCTTTTCGGCTATGGCCTTGTTGCTGAGCCCCTGGACGAGCAGTCCAACCGCCTCGCGCTCCGTGGGCGTAAGCTCCGGCTCCTCGCTCCTCGCCTTGTAGATCGCCTTGATGTCGTCGGGGATAAAGGTTCCGCCCTCCGCGACGGTGCGCACTGCCTTGACGATGTTCTCCGGATTGCGGTCCTTTAGGACGTATCCCTTCGCGCCGGCGTTCAGCGCGGCATATACGTCTTCCTCCATTGAGCTCGTAGTGAGCATTACAACCTTTGCGGAAGGATCTGCCGCAAGCATCTCGCCGAGGGCGGCTAGGCCGTCCTTGCCCGGCATCCTGATGTCAAGCAGGGCGACATCCGCGCCCGAGCTTTTCATGAGTTCCGCCGCGCGTTCCCCATCCGACAGCTCGCCGGCTAGCTCAATGTCCTTGAAGAGTGAAAGCGCATACTTGAGGCCCATTCGCACTACCGCATGATCATCGACAAGAAGCACCTTGATCTTCTTCATCCTTCGTCCCCTTTTTCTTAATTGTACCAAATCCTTATGATTTCGTAGTAGCAGGTCGCTTCGGCGGAATTAACTGGGGGGACAGTCCCTGTGAAAAACGCGGCGACCCTGTTACTTCGTCCGGAGCTCGAACACGGCCGAATCGAACGGACCGTCGAGCTCAAGCTCGAGGGATCGGCCGGCGAACTTGGCCGGATGCGGCTTGTCGCAGTTGATCTCCTTGATCGCGTACTCCACGCCCTCCTCGAGTCCGGAGAGGTTTAGCGAGACGGACTTCTTCCCCTCGCCGTCCAGCCCCAGCACCATCACCACGGCGTGCGTCTTCCCCTCGTCCGCGAACATAAGAGCTGAGTACGGATTCTCATACGGCGAGGCGAGGCGGTAGAGATCGCCCTGCTGGACGACCGGACGGATGCGCTTGTAGTCCGCGACCGCCCTCTTCCCGAACGCGATCTCCTCCGGCGTCAGCTTGCTAGGATGCAGCTCGAAGCCCATCCTTCCGCACATCGCGACGTCGAAGCGGTACTTGAGCGGCGTAACGCGCTTCGTGTAGTGGTTTGGCGACTCCGTGACATGGCACGCCATGGCGCACGCCGGATAGAACTGCGAGGCGCCCCACTGGATGAACACGCGCATGTAGGGATCGGTGTCGTCGCTCGCCCAAAACTCGTCCGCGTAGCGCAGGAAGCCGAAGTCCATATGGCCGCCGCCCGACGCGCACGCCTGCACCATGATGTCCGGCCTCTTCGCCTGGAACTTGGCGAGCAGGTCATAGAGTCCGATCGTGTAGTCGTACCAGAGGTTGGGCTGGCGGTCCGCAGGGAGGTAGGTCGAGCCCGGATTGACGATGTTCTGGTTGGAGTCCCACTTGATGTACGCGAGCGTCGGCACGGACGCGTACACCTTGTCGAGGTCCGCGAATATCCTGTCACGCACTGCGGGATTGGTGAAGTCGAGCACCGTCTGCGTGTGGCCGCGACCGAGGGCTAGCGGCCTGCCCTCCTCGCGAAGGATCCATTCAGGATGCTCCTCGGCGAGGAAGCTCTTGACGTTGACCATCTCCGGCTCGACCCAGAGCCCGAACTTGAGCCCGCGCTTCGCGCACTCGTCGGCGAGGTAGCCGAGTCCGCGAGGAAGCTTCTCCTCGTTCACGAACCAGTCGCCGAGACCGACCGTGTCCTTGTTCTTGTCGTCGCGCGCGTACTTGCCGCGCCCGAACCATCCGTCGTCGAGGACGAACATCTCCCCGCCCATCTCCGCGACGCCGTCCATCATGTCGGTGAGCGTCTTCTCGGTGAAGCTGAAGTACGAGCCCTCCCAGCTGTTGAGCAGCACCGGATGAAGCGCGCCGCCATGCGGCATCAGATGGCGCCTGGCCCAGCGGTGGTACTGGCGCGAGACATCTCCGCGGCCCTTCTCGGTCCACACGAGCACCGCCTTCGGCGTCGTGAACACCTTGCCCGCGTCGAGTACATACGGCCCCGTCGTCATCTCTACGCCGGCGAAGACCTCCGTCGTCTTCCCGTCCCATCCGCGGCGGATGCGCCGCGACGTCGTGCCGGTCCACTCGAGCGCCACGCCGAGGACCTTTCCGCTCTCCTCGTCCGACGGACCGAACGAGACCATCATCGCCGCGTTCGCCTCCCACGCGTCGCGCGTTCCAGCGCGCGACGCGAGCTCGACGATCTGTCCGTTCGCGACCTTCGACTCGCTGACGTTCGCCTCGTGCCCCCAGTTGCCAGCGAGGCTCAGCACTCCGACCTCCTGCGCCTGGACGTCTATCGCGGAGGCAAAGCTGTCGGCCCTGACGAGGCGCGCGGGACCTGACTCGTCGTGGCTGATCTCCACCCACGTCTCAACGGCGTCGACGTCGTCCCACGTGCGCACATGGCGGACGACGCGGAACGGACGCGCCTCGTCCTCAAGTGAAATGACGACATGCTTCGCGCCTTTCTCCTCGACCTCCCTTCGGCCGGTCTCCTTGAGCCTGAGCGTGACGGCTCCGTCCGCGTGGATCACCTGAAGCCCCGCGTGCTTGACGATCTCCTTCTGTCCGCCCGGTATGACCTGCCCGAACACCAGGTATCCGGCAAGCGCGATTTCCATTCCGTTCATTTTGTATTCCTTTCGTTGTTTAAATCACCCAATTACCCATGCAGGCACTTTTGTCACCGCATCGCGCCCCTCGCTCCGGCCAGCAGATCGCAGAGCCACATCGGCAGCTGCACCTTGCGCGACAGCATCGACATCACGTAGTCCTTGAAGTCGAACGGCAGCCGCCTGACTGCGACTCGCGCCTTCTCCGTGTCGTAGATCGCGTACGTCGAGCAGAGGTCGGCGCGCGGATACCCCACGCTGCCGACGTTGACGACATAGCGGCACCCCTTCGCCAGGGCGAAGGACGCCGACTCCGCCTTTGTCGCAGGACGGGAGAGACGCCCCTCGAACTTGGACACTACCGCTCCGTCTTTCTCGCGCACCCAGACCGCCGCGTGGTGGGTGTGCCCGCAGAAGAGAACGCGCTCGTCGCGCGCGAGAAAACAGCCTGCGGCGTCTGGAACGGAGAACACGTAGTTCCAGGCAAGCGGTGGTGAAAAGTCACCGTGGACAAACGCCGCGTCGAATTCCGAATGGACCTCCGGCAGCGCTCGGAGCCATGCGAGGTCCGCCTCTGCAAGCGTCTCGCGCTGCGCCCTGTCGACGTCGTAGTTGTGGTTTGCCATGACGAGCCACTCAGGCTCAAGTCCGGCACAGGCAGCGTCGTGGTTGCCAAGAAGGACGACGTCGAAGGCGCTCCTGACGGCGTCAAGCGACGACTTGGCGTCGTAGCCGTATCCGGTGACGTCGCCGAGAAGGAGGAACCGTGTGCAGCCGAGCCTGCGCGCGTCCGCAAGCGCCGTATCGAGCGCATGCGGATTCGCGTGGACGTCGCTCATGACCGCAATCTTCACGGCTCACCCCTCCCGACGCGCCGAAGGCCGTTCAGCCGGCGAGAATCTCGTCCGCGAGCTTCTCGAGCTGCGCGACAGTTTCAGCCGTCATAGAACCCTTCACGGTCACGGTCGTGCCGCAGAACTCGATGCCCTTCGCGGACGAGAGGAGGTCCTTCATGCCCTTCGCGGCCATCGGGCCCCACGTGCCGTTCTCGATGAGGCCGACCCTGCGGTTCTGGTAGTTGCGCCTGAGCAGGTGGCGGATGTACTCCTCCATCTTCGGGAACACGCCCGTGTTGTACGTCGTCGTCGCGAGCACGAGCCTGCCGTAGCGGAACCCGTCCTCGATCGTCTCGTACATGTCGTCGCGCGCGAGGTCCGCGCACGCGACCTTGGGGCACCCCTTCGCCTTGAGTATCTCGCAGAACTTCTCGACGACTGCCTTGGTGTGTCCGTAGACCGAGGTGTACGCGACGCACACGCCCTCCGTCTCGACGCCGTACGAGCTCCACGTCTGGTACTGCTTCACGACGTGGGCGATCTCCTCGGGCGTCTGCAGCACCGGGCCGTGCAGCGGGCAGATGCGCGCGATCGGGAGCCCCGCGGCCTTCTTGAGGAGCGCCTGCACCTGCGCGCCGAACTTGCCGACGATGCCGAAGTAGTAGCGGCGCGCCTCGCAGTCCCAGCCCTCAGGGTCGACCTTGTCGTTCGCGCCGAACTTGCCGAATCCGTCGGCGGAGAAGAGCGTGCCGGTCGCGGCGTCCCAAGTGACTATGACCTCCGGCCAGTGCACCATCGGCGCGCCGACGAACGCGAGGGAGCGTCCTCCGAGGTCGAGCGAGTCGCCTTCCTTCACGACGACGCGGCGGTCCGCGAAGTCGGTGCCGAAGTAGTTCTTCATCATCGCAAAGGCAGGCATGGACGAGACGATCTTCGCGTCCGGATACGCCTCTGCGAAGCGCGCGATGTTCGCGGAGTGGTCTGGCTCCATGTGCTGCACCACGAGGTAGTCCACGCGGTCCGTCGCAGCCGCGACGTTCTTCAGCCACTCGTCGCCGAAGCGGACGTCCACCGTGTCCATGACGGCGACTTTCTGCGCCTTCACGACATAGGAGTTATACGCCATCCCGAGCGGGACTTCGAACTGGCCCTCGAAAAGATCGACGTCGTGGTCGTTGACGCCGACGTAGAGAATGTCATCGGTAATCTTCATGATGGATATATTATACCATATCCAGGGCGCGTCAGACGTCGCGCCCCTCCCCGCTCCGGCGCGAGGCGAGGAGGAAGAGGAAGAACGGCGCTCCGAAGATGGCGCATACCACCCCTACGCCGATCCCCTCCGGGAACAGCCTGCTGACGGCGTGCGCGAACACGAGGAACGCACCGCCGAACGCCGCGGAGAGCGGGACGAGGAGCTGCATCCTCGGACCGAACACGCGCCGTACGAAGTGCGGGACTACGAGCCCGGCGAACCCCACCGCCCCCGCCAGCGACACAGAGACGGCCGTCGCGAGTGACACCGCGGCGATGGCCGCGAGCTTCACCTTGCGCGTGTCTACGCCGAGGCACTCCGCCTCGTCGTGTCCGAGCTCCATCACGTTCAGCTCCCTCCTGAGGCGCCAGAGGACAGCGAGCGAGACCGCAAGCGCCGCGGCGCCGAACGCGAGCGCGCGCCACGTCACGTGGTCGAGCGAACCGTAGAGCCACTTGCTGAGCTTGGCGAACTCCTCGGGCGGACAGTACGAGAGGACAAGCCAGTCGAGCGATCCGGTGAAGCCCCCGACCACGAATCCCGCGACGACGATCGTCGATCCGCTCGAGCGCATCTGCGCGTCCGCGCCGTTCGCGTCCCTCGCCTTCGCCGCGAAGTACGCGACGAGAAGAAGCAGAAGAAGGGAGAAGCACGAGCCGAGGAAGCACGACACCGGAATCACCCAGTCGCCGGCGGCGACGAGCCCGAACTTCACGGCGATGGCGGAGAACAGCGCGCCTCCGCCGACTATGCCGAGGATGTACGGCTCGGCGAGCGGATTCCTGAGCACGCCCTGCAGCACCGCGCCCGAAACGGCGAGCGAAGCGCCGACGACCGTCGCGGCGAGGACTGCGAGGAGCACGCCCAAGCGCTACCTCCCGGCCTTGAGCGCGGACTTCAGCGCGCGCATCCTTGCGTTGTCGTCAGAGCTGCGGAACTTGCCGTCCGGCCTGTCGCACTCATGCTCGACGCTCCATCCCTGCCACTCGCGGAAGGCGTGGTACGTCCAGTCGAAGCCGCATTCCTCGAAGATGGACGCGACGTCGGCGATATATCGGTCTGCGCCATCGGCCCACGCGATCGCGGAGAACTCGCCGAAGTAGATGCGCGCGCCGTGGCGCTTGCCGAACGCGACGACGGGCTCGATCTGGCGGCGCAGCCACGCGCGGTTCCAGCCCTTCTTCTCGTCAGGATACGCGCAGCGGTCCCATTTCCTTCCGCCAACGCCCTGATGGGTGAACTCGTGCGGAATGTACATGTGCGCCTGGTAGATCACGTTGTCCATCGCGAGGGGCGAGAGGTACGCGAATGCGGACGGCGCGTCCCATCCGTTGGACTCGATGATGATCGTCGTAACAGGGTCCATCTCGCGCGCCGCCTCCGCCGCGCGCCGCTGGAGGTTCCAGTAGTCGCAGTTCTCGAGCGCGCGACGCATCTGCTGCGGCTCGTTGATGAGGTCGTAGCCGTAGATTATGTCAGAGTTGCCCGCGAAGCGCTTCGCGATGCGGCGCCAGCAGGACACGAAGCATTCCGCAAACGCCGCGTCGTGGAACATGTTCATCTCGCCGTCCGAGTCGCGTCCCCCCGGCGGGACGTGGAGATCGACCACGATGCGTATCCCGAATTCGCGCGCGAGCGGAAGCACTACGCGCTCGAGGTGGTCGAGCCTTCCGTCGAGCCACTTGACGTATTCGCCGACGTCCTGGTTGTCGTTTTCCTTGCCCCAGCCGCGGATCATCTGGTAGCGCGCGAGCGTGGCGCCCCACTTCGACAGCGTCTCGAAGTCGTCGCGCTTGACGTCTCCGCCCGGAAGCATCACGCCGCGCAGACGCGGGAGCGATGAAACGCGTTCCGAATACTTCGCCTTCAGTTCTCCGTTGACGCGCGGCCATATCGGGGCGGCCTCGCGCAGCTTGAGCGACGAGAGGTCGAACTCGAGGCGTCCGCTCGCCGACTGAAGCCCCAGGACAAGCTCGCCCGTCCCGCCCTTCGCGGACGTATTCGTCATGTCGTGGGTGATGCGCACCGTCTTCCATCCGTACGTGCCGTGCTCGGCCTTCGCCTGCGGCCAGGACTGCTGCCCGTCCTCGGTCTCGTAGTGGAGCATGAACTTCATTCCGAGCCAGCCGACGGACCCCTTCGTGACGTTTTCGCCGCGCACCCTTATCTCGGCCTCGAGCAGCTTGCCTGCGAACGGCGCGAGATCGACGCGCGCGCGGCCCGAGCCACCCTCTGCAGCGGACACCGCGGGAACGTCGACGACGAGAATGCCGTTGGAGACGGACGCGTGGCGCGAAAGCCTCCACGCCGACGGCTCGGCAAAGTCCGCCGCGCACGCCGCGGCGAATGCGCCGAGCGCCACCATTACGGACAGAACGGCGACAAATTTCTTCATGCTCCGACGACCTTCGGGAGCTTCTCGAGGCTCGCGGCGATGTCGGCGTCCGAGGGAACAGAGTCGGTCATCTTTCCGTCGTTGAACGCCTGGTAGGCGGTCATGTCGAAGTATCCGGTGCCGGTGAGCCCGAAGAGGATCGTCTCCTCGCGTCCCTCGGCCTTGCACTTTAGCGCCTCGTCGATCGCCGCGCGGATTGCGTGGCTCGACTCAGGCGCGGGGAGTATTCCCTCCGTGCGCGCGAACTGCTGCGCCGCCGCGAAGACGTCGGTCTGCTTCACGCTCACCGCCTCCATAAGTCCCTGGTCGTAGAGCTCGGAGATGGTCGAGCTCATGCCGTGGAACCGCAGGCCGCCGGCGTGGCTTGCGGACGGGATGTAGTCCGCGCCGATCGTGTACATCTTCGCGAGCGGACAGATGCGCCCCGTGTCGCAGTAGTCGTAGGCGTACTTTCCGCGCGTGAGGGACGGACAGCTCGCGGGCTCGACGGCGACGAAGCGGTAGTCCGCCTCGCCGCGCAGCTTCTCGCCCATGAACGGCGCGATGAGTCCGCCGAGGTTCGACCCGCCTCCCGCGCAGCCGATGACGACGTCGGGCTTCGTGCCGAGCTTTTTGAACGCCGCGCGCGCCTCGAGTCCGATGATCGACTGGTGGAGAAGCACCTGGTTGAGGACGGATCCGAGCACGTAGCGGTAGCCTGGCGTCTTGACCGCCGCCTCGACGGCCTCGGAGATCGCGCAGCCGAGCGAGCCCGTGGTGCCGGGGTGCTCTGCGTTGATGAGCCGTCCGACGTCCGTCGTCATCGAGGGCGAAGGAGTGACGTCCGCGCCGTAGGTGCGCATGACCTCGCGGCGGAACGGCTTCTGCTCGTAGGAGCACTTCACCATGAAGACGTGGCAGTCGAGTCCGAAGAACGCGCACGCCATCGAGAGCGCCGTTCCCCACTGGCCCGCGCCCGTCTCGGTCGTGACGCCCTTGAGGCCCTGCGCCTTCGCGTAGTACGCCTGCGCGACGGCGGAGTTGAGCTTGTGCGAGCCGGACGTGTTGTTGCCCTCGAACTTGTAGTAGATCTTCGCCGGCGTGCCGAGCGCCTCCTCGAGGAAGTACGCGCGCACGAGGGGCGAGGGGCGGAACATACGGTAGAAGTCGCGGATCTGCTTGGGGATCTTGAACAGCGGGGTCTTGTCGTCGAGCTCCTGGCGGATGAGCTCCTCGCAGAACACGGGCGCGAGATCGGCCTCGGTGCAGGGCTTTCCGGTTGCGGGAACGAGAAGCGGGGCGGGCTTCTTCGCCATGTCGGCGCGCAGGTTGTACCAGCACTCGGGAAGCTCGCTCTCGTCGAGATACGTCTTGTATGGAATCGTTTGCATAGTGTAAAGTATACCAAAAAACCGCGCGTGCGGCGCGGCGAAATCTGAAATTGGTGCGACTGACTGGGATCGAACCAGCAACCTTCGGCTTCGGAGGCCAACGCTCTATCCAATTGAGCTACAGTCGCGCGCTTTCTTTAGACTTTTTCGTTATGTTGTGTAATTTTTGTGTAAACTGCTTTGATTAACACTCCAATCACACGCACAAAACATTGGTATTATAACATTTTAAGACGAGGCAGGTCAAATGCGGCATCAGTTCACAAGTCGCCGCGGATCATGAGCTTGTCGGCTTCATCAATGCTCATGCGACGCGCCTTGCGCAGTGTGCGCTGGATGACCTTGCGCCGGCGCACTTCCTCGTTTTCGTGTTCTGTCCAGCCATTCAGGAACCGTTTCTCGATGAGCCGCATGTCGTGGTCGCTCAGGCCGTATTCGTTCTGCCAGCCCTCCAACAGCTCCGCGTATCGCTGCGGATCCGTCCGATTCAGAGCTCCACCCTTTCCGGAAGACTCGAGCATCAGCTTGCGTGAGAGGTAGTTCCGCACGTGCTGCAGCCGCTGCTCGTCGGCCCTGATTGGCTTTGCGTCCTTCTCGGGGCTTCCGACCTGCACCTTTACAAAGCTATTCAGCACCGGCGAGAGAATCGGTATCTTCTTCAGCGCGAGCCCGATCCACTTTGGCGCGGCGCCCATTCCGTTGTCGACGCCCTGCCTGTCGACGGCCAAGAATCCGCGCGCGCCGACATCGTTGTACACCTGCCTGGCCATTGCCAGCGCAAAGTCGCCGCGCGCTTCCCAATTCTCGTTCCTGAGTGCGTAGAGGTCCTTGTCATAGACCGGCGCGCCAGTGAACAGATCCGTCGGATTCTCCACCATCGTCGCCATGACGGTGTCGCGGATCACCTTCAGTGCCGGCGTCGCGATCGCGAGGTCCGGCGTCACGGGCCGCACGAACGTGTCGGCCAGCATCTGCCCGAGCGCGAGGTCATTCTTTGCGCCCATTGCGTTTGCGAACGCCTTTGCGGCGAAGTCTGCAGACGGCGCGAGCAAACTGTCCTCGTCATTAAGCGGCGTTCCCAGGCAGATTGTCGTGTATCCGTCGTCGCTCACCCAGAGCGGAATCGTCTGGTAGTGGTTGCGCACGTAGTTGGAGAGGTTCCGGTTCGCATTCTCGATCCACTTCGCGAAGCCGTACACCTCACCCAGCGGACCGCTCTTCGCCTTCTCCTCGTCGTCGCCGTAGAGCGCGCGGATCGCCCGCGTGACAAGCCCGTAGGTGATCGCACTGCCGACAAAACGCCCGACCCACGTCCGCGCCATCTTCCCCAGAGTCTCGCCCGGACGCTCCCGCATTGCGCGCACCGTGCGCGTGACGCCCTTCTCTGTCATGTTGAAGAACTGCGTCATGTAGCGCTGGATCGTCCGCGACTCGGTTCCCTTGCGCTCGCCCTCGGCGATCGAGACGTTGCGCTTGACCGTGAGTCCGGACTCTTCGACGCTGCGCTGCGCGCCATACACCGCGCGGTCGTGCAGATACGCGATCGACTTTGCGAGTACGTCCTCGTATTCCTGCTGCCGCTCGTTGCGCTTGAACGGGCTCTTGACGAGATCAACCGCGCGCCCGAGCCGCGTCCGCGCCGCCTGCCGCTGCATCTGCGCGACCATCCGGAAGCCAGCCTTGTTCATCATGTCGTTGGCGAATCCCTGAGTCTCGCGGTTTCCGTAGGCGGCCTTGTTCGGCAGGAACATGTTTCCCTTTAGCATCTCCATCGTCTGCCGCAGGTCCTCGTGCATCTCCGCGACCTCGGCCGCATCGCCGCGCGCCTCCGCATCCCACAGACGCTCCTGCCACGCCGTCGGATCCTCCAGAAGCTTCGCCATCCGGCCCGCCTGCTGGATATACGGGAAGATCGTGTCGCGCCCGAACAGCGCGCCCATCGCCTTTGCCGCGCCCTTCGAGTGCCGCGCCAGGTGCTGACACGCGAGGTCCACCGTCGGCGCCATCCCCGGCGCGACGCGCAGCACCGTCTTCAGCCACGTCTCGTGCATCCCCGGCATGTTCTTCTCGATGGATCCCGAGTTGCGCATGACGTTGCGGTTCCAGTACGCCACGTTCCAGTCGATCATCAGCCCTCTGGCCGCGTTGTGGAACTTCGTCAGCCACGGCATGTTGTCCGGCGTCGCCTTCATGCCCTCCGCAATCTGCTTCGGCACGATGAGCGTGCGCCTCACGCCGTTCTCAACGTAGTTGATCGTGCCGTACCGGCTCCCGGCCTTCACGTCCTTCTCGCCGCGCTCGACGTCCCTCACGCCCTCGACCTTCGCCTCCAAAAGCGCGTCGCGCAGATCCAGGATGAACTGATTGCGCCGCGCCGACTGCATCAGCATCTGCTGCTTCTCCCAGGTCGCGCTGCGGACCTCCTGCTTTGCGCCCATCGAGCCCGTGAGCTTTGCCTTCCATGCGCTCTCGTTCAGCCCCAGCGCGGACGCCCCGCCGCGCGGCCCGGCATAGGTGAACATCGCGCCGATCACGTCGTCGCCGCCATTGACGCCAGCCGCCTTTGCCTTTGCGCGCGCCGTCTCGATCGCGTCCAGCTCTTCCTGGGAATGGACCCGCTTCGTCGTGACGTAGTGCGCCTGCGTCCGGAAGTAGTCGATCATCCCCTTGCCCCACATACGCTCTACGCGCGGATCATTCAGGAACTCGCGCTCCATCACCGAGAAGAATTCGCGCCCATACTGTTCAAGCCGCGCCCACTTCTCCGCACCGAGCCGCCGCGCCATGTCGCCGAGCGCGAGTCTCGCCTGCCGTGGATCCATCCCATAGCTCGACGCTCGTCCCTGCGTTTCGACAATCCGCATCATGTCCAGGTATGCGCTCTTGTCTTCTTCCGTGAGCCCCCATTTCTTCGTCGCCTTGTTTTCGAGGAGCAGGTACTGCAGCATGTAGCGCCGGCCCTCGTTCCAGGTGCCGCGCTCCATCGCCGTGCGGCTCAGCTCCATCCTGTTCTTGAGGTGGCCGATCTTCTGCGAGAAGAGGTCGATCTCGTTCTCGACCGCGGCGATATCCGCCTTCGTCGCGCCTCTTGCCTTCATCTCGGCAAGCACCTTCCGTCGCGCCTTGAGGTACTGCCGCGTCTTCTCGTCGATCCGGACGGCGACCGCGCCCAGCGTGTCGTGGAACGTGACGATCACCTTTTCCTTCGCGTCCGCGAGTCTGCTGCCGGCGGAGATCTTCTCCGTGCGATCGGCTTCCAGCTCCTTCAGCGCCTTCTCGACCGCCAGACTCTGGCTCTTGCGGACGGCCTCGAACACCGCACGGTGCGAGTCCTTCGAGAGCGCCCGGAACGACAGCTCCTTGAACGCCTCCGCGAGCTTCGGCGTCTCTGCGACCGTGCGCAGAATCGCTTCGCTCCAGGTCGGCGCAATCTTGCCCATCTCCTCTGGCATTGTCAGCCACGACGCAAACATCTCGTCCGTCAGCTCACGCTCGCTCTTCTCCGCGCCCTGTTCCTCTGTGCCGCCGCGCGCCCAGTCCAGGAAACGCTTCGCCTCTTCCGCCATCGCGCCCTTGGCTCCGCCCTTCTCGGCCATGAGCGCCTTGACATTAGTGCGCACGGCGTCGCCGATCTTCTGGACGCGCCCGATCACGCCGCCTTCCTTGCGCGGCATGTCCATGACAATCTTCGCCAGCTCGTTCGCGTAGACGCCGCGCGCGGCAGATTCGCCGCCCGCCTCGGCGCCTCTTGCCCGGCGGTCCGCAAGCTTCAGGAGCTCGTCGCCGAGCTGCCCTTCGCTGCGCTCGCGCTCCCGCCGCACTTCGATCTCTGAGTGGTTCGCCGCCCATGCCTCGTCCTCGTTCCGGAAGAAGCCGTGCTGCTTGAGCCGGTCCTTCGCGGGCGCGACGTCCGTCTTGTCGACGAGCCCGAACACGGACGCCGCGATCGTGAGCCGCCCGGCCTTCGTGTGCGCGGCAAATCCGCCGCGCGCGATCTTCTTTGCGATCGTCGCCGGGAGGTGGTCGCCGGTGAGCATTTTCCGTAGAGCTTCCATTTCGCTTAGCGGAAGGCTCATCGGACGGACCTGGCCGACATTTCCGATCGTCGTTCTGGGCTGATTCAACCGCTCCAGCGCGGCAGCCATCGAGCCGGGCGTCTGTTCGCCGCGCCCCGCATCGTCCGCGACGCGCGCGCCGCCGATCATCGTTGCCTGCGGAGTGCCGCGCCGCGCGATTCCGTTTGGCCCGATTACAAATTCGCCGATTGACTGCCCGTTCGTTGTTGGATTCCGCCGTGCCGTCGCGAACAGTGCCAGCGTCTTGTTGTCCCCTTCGCCCTCTTCGCGCACTTCGATCGTGTCGAAGATCTTGCGCACGAGCGTGCCGAATGCGTTGACTTCCTCTGCCACCGGAAACGGATAGCCCTTGTAGGCTTGCGGCGACTTCGCGAAGTCTTCGCGCGACATGGGCGTGCTTTTCGCCGCCCGTTGCTGCGCTTCGTAAAGCTTGTAGTTGTAGTCCAGCCAGTTTCCCGCGTTCGTCGGATGGGACAAGAACGTATTTTCCGCACCTTCCCGCGCGAGTTCGCGCGTTACCCATTCGGCGAAGAAACGGGCCGTGATTTCGTGCATCGATCCCCAATACGAGCCCTGGGCCTTGCTTCGCTTGCCGTACGCGCTGCGGCTCAACTCGGACGTAAAATGCGTGTAAGCGTCGCGCAGGGCCTCCCGCATCTGGATTCGGGGGTCGTCCGTCACCATGCCGGCCTTGATGCCGGCTGCCCGTGCGAAGTAGTTGTCGAGCGCGTGCCACCATTCGTGCGCGAGCGAGCCAGCCCCCTTCGTCTTCGTCAGGTTGATGACGATCTCGTTCGGTTCGTAGTGCGCAAGCGCACTGCCGCTGCCGCGTGCGCCGAAGGCAATACCGAGCTCGCCATTCAGCGAGATGGCCCTGGGCGGCACGCCGATGATCTTGGCCAGGTCGAGGAGCGCATCGTAGCCCTGATTGAGCGCCATTTGACGGTCGGCCTGGTTGGCCCAGTTGCCGAACTGCACGCCGCGGAAACCGAAACGGTTCATGAAGTCTTCCGCGCCGACGTCTTTGCCCTCGCGGTAGTCTTCGCCGGTCCGCTTCTGGTCGCCCGTATCGAAGTAGACGAACTTCTTGCGGTCATGCTGGTTCTTCTTCCACTGTTCGAGATAGTCGTCCTTGATTTCCTTGCGGTAGGATTTCGCCTCGTCCAGCGTCTTGAACGTGCGGATGACGGTATCGTCGCCCTTGTAGTGTTCGAACACGGCCCAAGCGTGGGCCGCAGTACTCCATCCGACGCGGACGAGATCGTCCGCACGCATGCCGCCGTCCTTTGGCTTGCCGGCATTCGCGGCAAGTATTTCGTTCGCCTGGTCGTTGATCTCGTCCCGGTGCTGGTCGAGATATTCGTTCGCTTCCTCGCGCGTCGCGAACTTACGGTCTCCCAATTTCGAGACTTCGCCCGTGATGCGGTTCACGAAATTTACTTGGTAATCGGCGTGTCCGATGACTCCAACGTCCGGGATCGGCTTGGTCTTGTGCTTCTGGGCGAAGCTCTCGGCCTCCTCCTTCGAGTCGAACAGCTGCGAGTGATCCATGCCGAATCTTCCGCCCCACATTACACGGTATTTCCCGGTCTCGCCAGTGATTCGTCGGCCAGGATAGACTCTGAAGGCGTCATCCGGATGATCGAGATCGGTCGCGCCCCTTTTGAGATTCACGAGATAGGCGACGCGGTCGATCGACTGCTCGAGATCGGCCGACGAAAATCCGGATACGTATTCGCCCTTTTGATTTCTGATGTCGTAGCCGTTAAAGAGTGTGTTCGGCTTGATCGAAAACGGGATGTCGACGCTCTCGCCGATTTCGTGTTCGACACGCTTGAGGACCTCGCTCGTGACGTAAATCGGATTCGGCGTATATGCTTCACCGAATTTTGTGTCAGGATTATAGTTCTTGAGGGATTGGATTTTACCTTGGTCCGCGCTTGTGTCAGCAAACTTGTTGCCGAGCGTGAAGGCGATGAGCTTGTCGCGGCCAGTCTCGTCGAGTTCGAGAAACTCCTTGAGCAGCGTAAGCGTCGTATGCGTGTTTTCGACCCAGTTGTCGAGGGCTGAAGTGTAGTCGGGCATCACGCGCTTGCGCCATTCGTCCCGCTTGGTGAGAACGGGTTTCTTCGTCGGGATGGACGATAGGATCGCAGTATAGAAGTCCGCGTCGGACGTGCGGATGGATCCGCTTTCGACGGCTTTCTTAATGTCGGGCTTCTTGAACGCCTTGGCGAACGGAAGCGAATAGAGCTGTTCCTTCGTGGCGTTGTTGATGGACGCCACCCAGTTCTTGATGAGGTCCTTGCGTGCGCCGGCGATCTTTTCTCCGACGTCCTCGATCCGATTCGATCCACCGGCGATGTCCCGAACGGCTTCCTTGATTTCTACTTCGGCCTGTTTTGGCGTTTCGGCCGGCTTTGGCGCATCGGCTGGCTTTGGCGCATCGGCTGGCCTTGGCGAGAAATCGAATGTACTTTGCCACGGATTATCGAATAGGTTCCCCTGTTCGACGGCCAATTTCGCCGCGCCACCTTGCGCTCCTGCGTCGGTTTGTGCTATAATGTTTTTGGAATCGCCGCGGACGGCTTGAGGTTTGAATTGCAACAATGTTGCGTCCTCAAGTTTGGACACGGCGATTCGATTTTCATCCATGTAGATGAGCTTGCCACCACGCACCAAGTCTACGTAGGTTTGTTCTTTGTTTGCTTCACGCGCGTATGCGCTTGCAATGAAATTGTGCTTTGCCCCGTTTCCTACTGCTTTGAGATAAACCATTACCGGCTTCTCGCCGCTTGTCTTCGTCGGCGCATCCATGTCTGTCAGAATGACATAGTTTCTGCCGTCCTTCATCACAGCGACCGGCGACGCATACCTGTTTGGCAAGTCCGCAATCTGGTCTTCGGTGAGAAGATGTTTGCCTTTAATCTTGCGCAGAATATCGGCCCGGCTGATTATGTTCGCATCAGGAACGCCGAGGCGCATGAGGAATGGCGGAGTTTTAGAGAACTCCACGACCTTGCGCAGCGGCACGATTTTCCCCTTGTTCCTATCGACATTAACTGCCGCCGCTACATCATCCTTCAGGTTCGGGTTCGTTTCAACCTTCCCCGCCGCGAACTTCGCCACGCCGTCCGTCCACTTGTGGTCCACGCGGATGTTGTCGTCGCGGAACGAGACGTAGTTCCAGCCCACTTTGTCGCCGTCCTTCACGCCCTTGCCGCCGTAGGAGTCGACCGGATACTTCACGCCGTCGATGTCCGCGCGCGCGAGGAACTCGCTGGCCGCCTTGGGAGATCCGAGAAGCTTCGTCAGCGATCTATAGAGCGAGTCGCCAGACGAAAACGAGATGGTAGGCCCGGTGTAGTTGTAGAATGCACCGTCCGCCCTTGGCGCTCCCCAAGCCTCGGGCGTCACGAGGTTTTCCTTTTGGAGCGCGTCTTCTATCCACTTCCTCTGGTCGCCTTCGACCGGCCTGTACCACATCAACAAGTGGCTTTCGTCACCCGGCGCCCTGTTCGTGAAGAAGGTCTGCTCGTAGAGATTGCCGATGGTGTCCGGAATGCTTTTTCCGCTCTGAAGAATCTTGATCGCTTTTCTTGCCGTGTTCTTGAGCTCATCACTTATTGCGGCATTTTGCTTCAACCCTTTTTTGATTGCCTTTATCGCGGCGTCCTTGGTTTTGTGGATTTCAAGGAAATTCTTGGCCAATCCTCTTGGATCGTGCGTAGCGTCGTCCATATAGACTTCCGCGACGCCACGCACGGTGGAGCCGTAGAGCCCCCAGCCGTACACCTGGCTTCCCTCACCGGTGCCGATCTTCTTGACGCTCGGGCCGTCGTCCACTCCGCCCTGGCGCGACCTGTTCGCGTAATCCGCAGCCGTGCCGGTGAAGATCCTGCCGACGGCGAACCTCCCTTCCGCTTCTTCGTGCGCGAGCTCGCGCATCGTCTCCCAGTCCAGGTCGAATCCGGGCTCGCCCTCCTCGATCCGGCTCAGGATGTACTCCGGCACGTCCATGCCGCTGTCTTCCCACCGCTGCCGCGCCTCGGCCTCTTCCCGCGCCGCTTGCTCGGAGTAGTATTCCTCCATCCGCGTGTCTTCCAGCGATGTCTTGCCGTCGCGCGTCGCCTTCACCCACCTGTCGTAGTTCGCCCGGTCCTTCGCGAGCATGTCCACGAGTTTGTCCGGAGTAAGATCCCGTAGGCGCTCGTTCTGCAGCTCCTCTGCCATTGTCTCGAAGATGCCGTCGTTCAAGCCGGCTTTCGGATATCGCCCGAAGATCTCCGCAAGCTCGCCGTCGAATCCGTCGCGGCCCTCGACGTAGATCTTGCCCTTCTTCGACATCCGAAGCTCGACGCCGTTCAGCCGGTTCTTGATCCAGTCCGTGATGTTCGCGTCGTCCGTCGACAGCACGACCCGTCCGCCTGGCTGCGTCCGCTCCATGTCCACCGGAATGTTGAAGAGCCGTCCCCGGTCGTTCTTCCACCTGAGAACGCCGTTCGATCCGCTTCCGTCCGCCTCGTCGTAGCGCTTGATGCTCTTTTCCTTGAGCGGCACTTGCTTCCTGGTGCCGAACTCCTTGCCGCGCAGCAGCTCCGCGTTCACCGCGTCCACGAACTCGCCGAGCGTCATCTTTTCGATCTGCGCTTCGCCCAAGTCCGCCAGCCCGAACGCGCCCTTGAACGCCTTCCAGAAGTCCTTGAGCCACGCCTTCAGCTCCGCGCCGACTCCCTGCGCCTCGACCAGTTTCTCGCCGTTGTCGCCTATCAGGTGTGCAAGTGCTTCATCGCAGATTCCCGCCTCGTCGCCCTTCAGGTAGCTGTATTCGTGACCTTCCGTCTCGGCCTGCTCCTTTATGCTGCGGTAGTAGTCGCTGCCCTTGACGAGCTCCATGCCGCGCTCCCAGAGCCGACGGTTCACGCCCTTCATCGACTCCAGCGCCAGGTGTCCGTACTCGTGGATCGGGATGTTGTAGTCGAGCTGCAACGGATTGAAGTGCAGCGTCCCGTCTGCGCTCTTGATTCCGTAGATGTTGCCGTGGTTGTCGATGTACTGGCGCCCGTTCGACGTTTCCTCAAGCGCCTTCCTAAAGCTCGACTCGTCGAACGTCACGCCCGTGTCCAGCGCCGATCGCGCGAGAATGTCCATGAGCTTCGCCCTGGTCTCGAGCTTCGCCTTCGCCTTTTCGATGCCGCCCTCTCTCGCGATCTTGTTCAACAGCCCCGCCGCCTCGGTATTGGCCTCGACGCTGCCGAAGTCCAGCACGGCACCGTTCTTCTCGGCGACACGCTGAAGCTCCGCGACCAGCACCGCGCCGTCCGCCCAGTTGCCCGGCTTCGCGAGCTGTCCCTCGCCCAGCCCCTTGACGGACAGTTTCTTTGAGACGTTGCCGTTCTCGTCCGTGCTCTCGCCGAACTCCGCCGACATGCTGCGGAAACGGCTGCATCCCAGCACGCCGCCCTCGATGCTCGAGAGCTTAATGCTCGAGATCTCGCTTGTCGCGCCTTTTTCGGCTTCCAGCTTTAGCTCTGTCTTCGCAAGATTAGCGGAAGCGTCAAGCTCTTCCTTGATTTCGGCCTCATTTCCAGACTTCCAGGATGAGAGGAACGTGCCGAACTCCGACATCTCGTTCTCCGCCATCCTGCGGGCAAGCGCGGCATCTCCTTTCGCACGCTCCAGGATCCCGTCTATAAACGCCTTGCGCGCCTCCGGCGCCTCCGCGCCAAGCTCCGTGTGCGCGGCCGTGATCAGCGCCTCCGCCGTCGCCGCGTCGATCGTCCCGTCCTTGACAGCCGATTTAAGCGCCTCCGTGCCATGCGTGGCAATATTGACCGCCTGCCGCGCACTGCCCGTGAGATGCCCGTTTTCGTCGCGTCGCACGACGCCGTTGAGTTCCGCGTCCTCGACGGATCCGATTCCAAGCTCTTCCAGTGCCGTAAGCTGCGCGCCGACGTTCCGGTTGCCCTTCAGGTCGTGGATCTTCACCGAACGCGCCTCCGGCGCGAACGGACGCATCGCCTCCGCGACAAGCGTCTCCAGTCCCTCGGCGTCGTCCACCTGCGTGTGCTTGTTCGTGAGCCGCGACTTCGCAAGTGCCGCGACTTTCGCCGCGATCTCGACATTGCCCTCGGCCGCCTTGAGCGCCGCGTCGTTGACCTTTGCCGATTGCGCACCGTCCAGCGTCACGCGATCCCTCAGTTCCGCCGCGGCCGCCTTCGCGCCCTCGACAAACTGGTCCGAGTACTGCCGCCGCGCCTTCAGGCCCTCCGCGAGCGACGAGAGCGACGCGCCCTCGTCGATCAGCTTCTGCGCCGCGTCGACGTCCCCGGCAACCTTCTCTGCAAACTGCTCGGCCCGTTCCGCCGTAAATCCGTCCGACGTAACGATCCGATAGAGGTTTACCAGGTCCTTGTCCGTCAGCTTCGCCGCACGCTCCTCGCCGGCGAGCTCGGCGACGGTCTTCTCGACCCTGCGCCCGATCGCGCTCTTGCGGTCGAACTCCCTCGCCTCCTTGAGCCCGATTTTCTCGAGGGCACGTCCGGACATGTTGAGCGAGAGTCCGCCGGTCTTCATCGCGAGATGCATCGCCAGCATTTCGGTGAACAGCTCCGCGTTTTCCTTGACCGAGAAGAACTTGCCGACCCACTCCGAGAACGACTCGCGGTCCGCCGGATCCGCCACGGCCAGCCCGACTACATTGTCGGCCAACTCCTGGATCCGGCTCTTGAGCATCATATCTGGGATCGAGCCAAACTTGCCCTTCGAGTTGAGCCATCCGATCACCTTGCCGATGTTCAATACACCACGCCCGGCGGCCGACTGCTCGAGCCACTGCGTTGCTTCCTGGACGCCTTTCATCGTTCCGCTTGTCGCCTTTGCAAGCGCTTCCGAGACCTTTGCGCCCGCAGCGGTCTGTTCCATCTTACCGATGGCCTTTGCGCCGAGCCACTTTGTGGCCTTGCCAAGCCCCATCCAGATAAAGCGTTCCGTCGCTGCGCCGGTAATGCCCTTCAGCACGGCCATGTCCTGGCTCACCTCTTCGCGCGGCACCAGGTTGCCAGCCTCGTCCCGGACCGGATTCCCGTCCTTGTCTGTCCGCCACCAGATCTTCGTCGGCTGCCCGTTCTCGTCCAGGACCCACTTGCCCTCCAACAATTGAGCTGCGCGGTTCGTCGCGTCAATGCCCAGTGTCGCCATTGCGAGCGGTGTGTTTGCCATCGAGCCGACTAACTTCGTCGCGCCAGCGCCGCCGACGACGCCCTTCTGCACCCAGTTAAGGTCGTTCTCGTTTAGCTTCTGCTGCGCGGCCTCGCGCGCCTGCAGACGCTTTGTGAATTCCGGGCCGACAAGCTCCTTGAAGAGCGCCTTGCCCTTCTCCATGTCGAACTTTGCGTAGTTGCCGAATGCGGTCTTGCCGCCGTAGCCTGCCTCCTCGTTGATGCGTTGCAGGTCTTCATCGGAAAATCCGAGATCATGCGCAAGTGCCGTCGCCTCGATCGCGGTGTTGAAGTCTCCCTCGTAAAGCCGCTTCAGGTTGTGCCACTGCCGGTTGTAGTTTGCATCCATCACCTGTCCGACGACCGGCAGGTTCTCTGCCACGGCCTCGACCGCACCGACTTCGCGTCCGGCCTTCGCGTCCGTCTGCGCACCCAGTGTCCCGAAGATGCCCAGGCTCTTCTTCTCCGGCTCGGCCGGCTTTCCGTCCGCGTCGAGTTCCGGCAGCGAATTGAGATCGACTTCCTGGCCAACCGGCTTTCCGTCCGCGTCGAGTTCTGGCAGCGCGTCGAGATCGACTTCCTGGCCGACCGGCTTTCCGTCTGCATCGAGTTCCGGCAGTGCGTCGAGATCGACTTCCTGGCCGACCGGCTTTCCGTCTGCGTCGAGTTCCGGCAGCGCGTCGAGATCGAATTCCATGTTTTAAGTTCCTTTACTGAACGCGCCTCTTTCCGATCGGCTTTCCGTTCGCGTCTTTGACAATCTCCCACTTCGCGCCGGTGCTGTCGGTGGTAATGTTCCCGCCCTGCTGCTGCGCCTGCTCGCGCCCGGCCATCACCTGGGCGCGGGCGTCCTCGAGGCTGAGCTTGCCGTCCGAATTCTTTATGAGCTTGTCGGCCGCGTCGTCGACGTTTTTGCGCGTCTGCTCGTCGAGCCGCTCGTATTTGTACTTCAGATTTTTCTCGAACCGCTCTTTCTCGGCGAGACGCTTCTGCTCCTCGATAGCGCGCTTCGTGTCGTTGTTCTCGCTCGTAATATCACGCTTCGTGTCGTTGTTTCCCGTGGCAATATCACGCTTCGTGGCGTTGTTGCTGTTGGCGATGTCCAGTTTTGTCTGGTTGGTCAGGAAATTCTTCTCGAAGTCGGCGAGCCCTCTCGCCTCGGCGCTTTGCACGTCCGATCCGGGATGGTATACCCCGTTCTCATCAAAGAATCCAAACCGGCTGCGGTTGCCTTCAGTTGTGACAGCTGCATTGATCTTCGCCGCGCCGACGCCCTGGTTCTCCATGCCTAAGCGCTTCTCGTGCGCGACCTTGACCTCACCCTTTATCTTGTCGCCAAGCATTCCGCGCTCATGTTCCTGCAGCGCACGTTCGCGGCCTGTAAGTCTCTCCTGTGCGAGTGAAGCGCGTTCCTGCGGCGAGACCGCGCCGGGATTCATCGTCACGAAATGCGACCTGCTGGCCAAACGCCGTTCGCGCGCGGCTGCGGCGAGGTCGGCGATCTGGTTGTTGCGGTTGTTGAAGCTGTTTCCGGCAAGCGCCATTCGACGTTCGGCAGCGGTTATCCTTCCCGCCGCGTCTGCGTCCTGCTCCATGCGCTCGACGTCGTCGTCGCTAAACCTTCTCTTGTAGGCCATTGTCGGTTTCCTTTCTGTTATGATCCGCTCGTTGTCCAAACTATACCAAAATATCAAGCGTTAAAACCCCAAAACTCCCGTTTCCGCGTCGTTTTCGGGGTAACGTTACCCATTTTCGCCGTTCTCCCGCCCTTTTCGCCGCGGCAAATGCGCCGCGTGGCGGTAGTCGCAACGCAACTGATTTAATTGTGTGTGACAGGCATGGACTTCCAGTTCCACTCCGCGCGGACGGCGAGGTGGCGCGACAGATCGACGACGAGGCGGTCGTGGTGTGGGGGATTCTCCGCGCTCGCGCTCTGCGAACGCGCGTCGTCGGTGTATGAGAAGGTGCATGTTATGTCAGCTGGATAGCCGTCGTCGTCCCAGTTCCAGTAGACTGGCTGACCGGCCGGACCGGTTATCTGCCACGGACAGTATTTGTTCGCAAAGGAATATCCGGCCGGAACCGGGTTGGGGTCGTTTGGCCTCTGGTAGTGGTAGCTCCCCTCGCTGTTCTCGTACACTTTCGCGGACTTGTCCGGGTGGTACCAGGCGTAGAACGGGCCGATGCCGGATATCCAGTCATCAGATGACTCGGTGCCGCCCCTCCCATGCGGATGTATGCCGTAGAGCATGAGCGGAAGAGCGCCGCCAACTGTCCGCGCCGACACGTTGCCGGTTGCGTCGTCGACAAGCCGGCCGACTGCGTACTCGGCGGAATCCGACGGAGCCGTTGACGCGGGGCTTCCTTCACCCACCAGCAAGCGCCTGAAGGTTTTTCCCGTCGGGGCTTTTTCGCCGCTGCTGTTGACGTTTCTCGTCGCGCGGTATCTGCTCTCGCCCTCTTGCGGTTCGCCGCTCGTCTCCCTGTAGTTGTAGTATCCGTTGTTCTGAGTGTCGGATGTGTCGAAGTAGTCGTCCTTCATTCTTGCGCCGAACGCGACCTTCTCGGACTTTACATACGAGCCGTTGATCAGGGACTCGGCCGGCCAAGGCGAAGTTCTCGTCCCATAGCCGCCTGTCATCAGAAGCGCACGCAGAGACTGCGCGCCGCTTCCCATGATCGGATGCGTCTCGGTCGATACCACCGTCAGCGTTACGGGGGTCTGCGAAGCCGGATGCTTCGGCTCCTCCCCATCCCACTCAATGCGAGCGGTCCATCCTGCAAAATGCCGAATCGTGTCGGTGACGTCGACACTTACGCCGTCCTGTGCCGTCAGGCCATACGAACCGACGGCCTGCTCATAGTCGTTGTACGCAGAGTTCATGGCGTCAAACGCGCTTTGCTCTGCCTGCCTCGCATTGCTTATCGCCCTGCTGGCCGCGGCAACCTCTGGCACGGAAATCCCGAACGAATAACCGCCCTGGACGGTAAACGTAAGGTTTCCGCCCGCGTCCCCGATCTTGCTGTCGTCCCGAATCATCCCGCTGAACCTGTCGAAAGCGCCCTTGGCCTGGTCCAAACTAATCGGAAGATACACCACAGGATTGAAAACCCACGTGTCGACAAACTGACCGTTGGCGTACACGTTGATAGTGTTGATGTACGTAAGGCCCTGGACGTCGTTCACGTTATCCATCAAGTCTTCCGCAAACTGTTCACGCGCTGATGCCGGGATGTTCGAGAAGGCATTGTTTACCGCATCGACCAGTTCGTTGTAGCGCGCCCTCCATGCTGCTTCTGCCTGCTCGTATGCCGCCCATGCACTGTCTACCCGCTGTTGTGCGTCGGCGACGGCCGCATCCACGGCGTCCGAGTCGTACAGCATCTCGCTCAGGTAGAACCCAATGTGCGCCGTTCCGCCATACACACCGTCGTTGGACCACTCTCCGTATGTGGAATCCGAAATGTCGTGCGACCATTCAAGCGTATTCGTCTTTTCGACGACTTCCGTGCTCGTGCTGTCGCTGTTCTGGCTTAGGCTTCCATCCCAGTAAACTGTGTACACGGCCGTCCGCGTGGTAACGAGGTGCGGAACCTTTATCTGGACCTTCATCCTCGCCCAGTTCGCCCAGAAGCAGCCGAGCAGTATCTGGTAGACGCGGAGAAGGTCGAGATTCGGGCGGGCGGTAGGCTTGCGACCTACGTCATAATATCTTTCGGGCTCCATCGGAGACCAGTTCGCAATCGCATCGAGCTTCTCGGACGGCAGCGATGGTATCTGCTCTCTTTCAACAACCGCCGAAGACGCGCCTATAAGTGTCTGTTGAAGGTATCCAAAAAGCCGATACCACGTTTCTGATTCGTACTCAAAGTCGAAGACGAGCTTTGAAAGCATGTAGGGACCATTTTCGTCACCCCTTGTACCTTGCCATTCAACAAGGCTGTGCGTCACTTTCACAAGAACGTCCCACATCTCCAAATAGTCTCCAGCCCATCCCGAATCATACAAATCGACATACGTATCTGTGTATCCATACATCTCGTAGTCGCCGATTGTGCGGCATATCGACGGGTAGATAACTACGTCGGCATAGTCTTCGGACACGGCGTTGCGAGGCCAGAAAAACGTGCCCTGCGAACTCGACAGCGAGTTGATGCCGTCGAGGATCGCCCGCCAGAACTCAAGCGGGGCGTACCGCTTCTCCGTTCCGAGCCTGGCGCGCTTCGCCACCGTCGCGAGAAGCGCCGGAAGGCTGGTCTTCGCCTCGATCTGGACGGGAAGGACGTCCGTACCCGAGAGCTGCGCCGTCGGAAGGACAGTGAGCGACGAAAGCGAAGAGGTAATCTGATACGGCAGAACGGCGCGTTCGAGC
>Ga0129306_1001362_pt1 | contig 27996 bp, 17 predicted proteins | sample P827metagenome_FD_94438 | JGI IMG/M metagenome (GOLD analysis project Ga0129306, IMG submission 94438) | Capybara group fecal microbial communities from Wisconsin, USA - P827 metagenome | ecosystem: Host-associated > Mammals > Digestive system > Large intestine > Fecal | place: USA: Wisconsin...
CCGCTGAAATCCACTTCTTTAAGCGTAGGCATATTTGAAAATGCACAAGCAGGGATGATCTCACCGCCTGTGACTGTGACCTTTTCAAGTGCATAGTCAGAAAAATCCAGATTTATGTTTTCACGATTGTTCCATGAATATATAAACATATCTGAAATTGAACTGTTCCAGTCGGTACTGCTTCCGACAATTGTTAACTCACGGTGTGTGCTTGCATAAGGGAGTGTAAGTTCTTTTATTGATGTGCATCCAATCAATGTATTTGATCCGAGATCTTCAGCTAATGAAGGGAACTCCATTTTTTTCAATCCCGTACAATTTTTGAATACACAATCACCGAATGATTCTACATTTTCCCCTATCCTGAATTCGCCTATTGCAGAACAGTCTGAAAAGGCTGATGAACCGATATGCTTTACACCGTCGGGAAGAACAAATATACCGGCAGCCGTATTTGTTATATCACCATATGCGGCTGAACTCAGCTGACTCATTCCGCTGAACAGATAATCACCTATGTTTGTTATCACAAGTCCGTTTTCAGCGTCTGTGTCCTCAAACAGAACCTGAGTTACTGAAGCTGCATTTACAAACGGGTTTTGGGTAAAACTATTCATGTCACCGTGTCCGTGAATACGCAGCAAGCCATTGCTGAAAATATCAGCTTTGATATTTTCTCCCAGTTCAACAGATTCGTAGATCTCTGAATCATCGGGAACGGAAAGTATTATCTGAGCATTTGTGGTTCCGAGAGTGTCGTCAGATTTTTCCTCAGCAACATCAGAAGCTGCTTCATTTTCTGCTGTCACGCTCTGCTCTGTATCTTCCTGAGCAGCCCATGATGTCGTAAGAACATTTCTTGAAGGTATTGCCGATGCACAAATTAATGTGCTGAGTACACCGGCAATGATGCGTTTGTACATTAGTTTCACTCCTGTTTTTAGAATTATACTGTAATATTTAAAACAATACTTTTTAATTATATCTTATTTCATACGATCTGTCAAAAGAAAAATTGCGCAAATTTTGCTGACATTATCATTTTATGCTAATATACCACGACAAATTGCCTATCTGACCATATATTATTCGTCAATCGTAACCGCTTGGCGAATGTCAAGCGGTTTAATAATATCCTTTAGTGATACTGAATGTTATTGACAATATATACAAGAGGTCTTATAATATACTTATAAATTGATGATTTCAAGTGAATCGTTATATTAAGGAGTGTATTATATGAACAAGATTATACGCAGAGTAACATCAGGGCTGACGGCATTGGCGATATCAATGATTCCTGTTAACGCTCCGATTCCTTTTGTTGGGACGAATGTTAGTGTTATGACAGCGAGTGCGGAGGAAACTTATGGTGATTATTCTTACACTATTAATGAGGATAGTGATGGAGAGTATGTAACTATAACGGGTTACAGCGGAAGCGACACAACAGTTGTTATTCCAAGCAAGATAAAGGGATTACCTGTAAAAGTTATAGGTGGTTCTTCATTTAAGAATACCAAAATAAGCAGCATTAAGATTCCTGAAGGAGTAACCTCTATTGGAGGTTGGGCATTTCTTGGCTGTTGGAATCTTGAATCAGTTTCGATTCCTGATACCGTTAAAAACATAGGTTCACTTTGCTTTTATAATTGTTCCAAACTCAAAGAAATAGTAATTCCGGGTTCTGTCAATACTATTACTGAGCAATCATTTTACGGATGTACATCATTAAAAAGTATTGAGTTTAAATCCGGTGTAAAGGAAATCGGAAAGGATGTGTTTGATGGATGTACATTGCTTACAGATGTAAGTATTCCTGATACCGTTACAAAAATAGACGAAAAAGCTTTTAATAATTGTACCTCATTAGAAAGTATTACTATTCCTGATAGTGTAGAAGAAATAGGTGCAAGTATTTTTTATGGTTGTACGTCTTTAGCTAAAGTGAAACTTTCCAATAATATAAATACAATTCCTGTGAATGCGTTTTTTAATTGCGTTTCTCTGAAAGAAATAACGATACCATATTATGTAGAAAGTATTGGTGGAAGTGCATTTATTTATAAAAACAAAAGCGGTTATTACTATTCTATTGATATTGAAAAAATCAATATTGGTGCTAAATTAAAATCTTTGAAAAACCTACCTGTTAATTCAGAAACATTGCAAGAAATAAATGTTGATACCAAAAACGGTTTCTTCTCATCCGATGACGGAGTGCTTTACAACAAGGACAAATCTCAGCTTATAAAGTATCCGTCAGCAAAGGCTGATACAGTATTTACTGTTCCCGATACTGTTGAGCAGATAAGTGAAAATGCATTTGCAAACAATACCGTACTTAAAACAGTATATATCAGCGAAAATACCAAAGCTATTGAGCCAAAGGCATTTTATAACTGCACTCATCTGGACGAGGTGTATTTCTATAACAAAGATTGTGAGATCTATATGTCAAAGGATACTATTAACAGCTCAGCGGTCATAAACGGCTATAAGGATTCTACGGCAGAAGAATATGCCAATACTTATGGCTTCGCTTTCAACGAGATACAGGGAGCCGAAACAACAACTTCAGCTTCGGAAACAACAAGCACGACCACAACGACGACTACTGCCACTACGAGCGAAACTACTACAACAAGTACAAGGACTTCTTCGGCAACTACTACAACCTCTACAACGTCTACTTCGGTAATAACAACAACATGGATTATGGCATCGATAAAAATACTGTCACTTCCTAATAGATTAGAATACATGGAAGGAGAAGAAATTGATTATACCGGCGGATATGTTGAGTATGAACGTACACATGAGGGGGCATCACATTATTCAAAAACTGTTCCTATGGATAGCTCTGAAATATACCATAATGTATGGGGAAATACTGTAATTTTAGGCGTTTCCGGTGATACACCGCCATCTTACTATAGCATTAACAGTGCAACTGCTACTGCTACATTTACAATTAATACTATTCCAACCACAACAACTACCACCACTACAACAGCCGCTCCAACCACTACATCCCAGCAGCCGACAACATCGTTATCAAAGGGAGATGTAACAGGGGACAGTATCATTGACGGACGAGATGCATCATCTATTCTTACATATTATGCTCAGATGTCAACAGCACAGATCGGCAGCTTTAATGAATATCAGATACAGGCGGCAGATGTTAATGGTGATAATATAATTGATGCTCGTGATGCATCTCTTGCGCTTACTTTTTATGCATATACATCAACAGGTCATTCCATGACTCTTGATGAATATATTTCTGAAATGAATAATCCGACAACATCTGCCACGACGACGACAGTAACAACCACCACAACATCGACAACTACCGAAACAACAACAACTACTACAACAGCTAACACAGCATGGAAGCAGTTATATCTGAATGCAGCAACATCCTATGAATCTTCTAATTCGGGCAGTGTGTACAAGCTGATTGATCTGAATGGTGATGGTATACCTGAGCTTTATGCTCGAAATTTAAATCAGGGCGGCGCATTATGGACAGTTGTAAACGATAAAATAATGCAGCTAAAAAAATGGGATAACGCAAGAACGGGTTCAATAACGAATTACAGTGAAACAAATCATACTTTTGTAACGCTGTCAACTTTGAGTGATCTTTATTATGAATATGCGATATGGTCGCTTTCAGATAATGGTGATATGTTAAAGAAAAAAGCATTCACATGTAATAATGGTAAATTTGCCATTGATTATGTTAGTACGACTCAAGATCAATACAACTCTGTGATGAATGCAGAAGTAGTCAGTCAGACATCGGTATACAGCACTTCAAATGACCTTTCGATAAGTAAGTTAAGATCAAGACTGAGATAAAACAGCCACAGCAAGCCCGTACAATATATGGGCTTGTTCGTGTTTATGGAGGAAAAATGAAAAAGATAATATCAATTCTGATATCCTGTATAGTGCTGATGTGTTCATGCGTTTCATGCGGGATAGATATAGACTATAAAAATTAGAACAACTCCCTGATCGGAAAGTGGAAAGTCAGTTCAGAGGGACTGATCGACATCATTAAAAACAGTATTGACCTTTCGGATACAAGCATCATTAAGTACAATGACGCTGTTATGATTTTTAATACTGACGGCACTATGAACTTACATATGTCATTTGACTTTTCAAAGATCATTTATCTTCATGATGATAAAATGTATTTTGCGGGGCAAGAACTCGATGTTATGGGATATGATGGGAAGTCGCTGGATATCGAAGTCGGTGGTATGCTTGGAATGAGGTTTGAGAAGAAGAGGAAGTCGCCTATCAGATATGGTACTTACAGTATTCCCGAAGAAGCCGGATTCGGTTTAAAGGATCGTGATGAGGCATCTATAATATTCTTGCCTAAAGGACATACTTATCTTGAACTTGATAGTATCGGCACATATACTTACGACAGAGAAGCAGGTACAATATCTATTCAGTATAAGAATAGTGAAAGGAGCAATCTGCTTACCAATGTAGAGATAAACGGACGCAAACTGACCTGCAATGAATCAGGGCAGGATATCACGCTCACCAAAAAAATATCATTCAGCTTTGATGGGGAGTAAGTATCTGTGCGGTTTTATTATACCCCAAAATAAATAACAAAAAGCACTTGCAGCCGACACAAATGTCAGAAGCAAGTGTTTTTTTATACCCGTTTAGCGGAGCAGGCAGTGTGCAGTCTCATAAGCCGGTTTTATCGATAAATCTCCAGTTTGCAGTCGCAGTTATCGTGGTCTGCGATATTATCAAGAATAGCAAGCATAGCGGAGTCTCCTAAATCGGCTCTGCTTTTTTCGTAATGAAGCCATTTCATCACAAATGGTTCATCGAGCTCATGACAGCCCAATCCTCCGGAAAGAATGTCTCTGAATGCGTTGAGATTATGACCTGTTTTGAAATTTATCCCTTTTGTCATGATTCGGTCGATTTCGCAGTAGAATCCTTCAAGGTCGGAAAAGTTATTGCCGTCTATTATGTAAGTTCTCATTAGTTGAATCTCCTATTTTTTAATCCTCATTCATCCATAGGCATTCCGACAGCTATATATTCTTTGAGCGGCAGAATAGTCCCATGGTCATTGTCAACATAAATGTCCTGCGGAAAATCAGGCTGAAGAAGTTCTTTTCTGACATTCTGAGCATTTGTATATACCATCATAATACAGCAGGCAGCCTTGAACGGTAGTTTTTCAAGATCATCCTGCCAGTCGGAAAGGTCATTGTCAAAGTCATAGAATATATGTCCGTCATTGTACTCCACACAGCAGCGGTCAGTTTCAACATCGTATGCTCTTATAGTCCCGATATGAGCCATATTTTTTATACGTTGCAGCGTGAGTTTATCATCGCCGATAAGTGTTATCCATTTCATAGCATTTCCTTTCATTTCGGGAGTTCCGACTTTATAGCTGAACTATTCTGAAAGATCGTGAACACAGAACGTCTTCTATGTCAATTATCCCATGTAGTATACCTTATCAAGATTTTGATATTTCTATTATAGAACATGAGCGGTGTTCATGTCAATACATGTGGGAAAGTTACAATTGTGAAAACTAAAATGCGTGAAGATACACTTTTGATTTGAACGGATGATCTGTGCAGCGCTGTTGGCAGAGTTATTGAGAATCTTATAAAAAACAAAATTCTAATTACTGCACAAATAATGAGAGATGTTTTTCATTATAGTCCTTGTTGCAGTTATATATTCGATGAAGATTTTAAGAAAAGGAGCGCTAAAAAGTTGCTAATAAACTATTTGTAATAAATGTGCTGATTATTACTGTTTATTGTTGATTATCACATAAAATGTTGACAAATATCCGTGTAAATGATATAATGTATATAATATTTATAAGTAGCTTTGATGATATATTTCATTACTTTGAATTAACAAATATCATAAAAAATCTCGGATAATAATTCTATCATACAAGGGAATGTATCTATGGAGAATAAAATCAAGAAGTCATTCTTTATTATAAGAAACATGGACTCCAATCTTCGTAAGAACCTGCAAACGGACAAAGGTTATATTCACGAAGAAAAACTCTGGGAGAATACATATATCAGACATCAGGCAGATCGAAGAAAAGAAAGCGGACACTTTTCTGTGGAGATGCATATCCGAGGCATGGTTTATGCGATGTTTGGTTCAAAAATACCATGGAAAAGCATAAAGCATGATATTGATACCAAAACAGGTATTATGCATCCGGTTGATGATATTTTCCATAATTACAATGCGGAAATTTTGCTGAAATGTGATACGGGTGAACTGGCTGATACTCTTAAAGAAATAGGCTGTAAGGGGAAAAGTGTGCGTGTTCTTGTAGATGCTCTCATAAAATACAATATCCCAAAGCTGTTGGAATTTGAAGAAAAATACGGAAGTATTGACGATCACTATAAGGTATTTGCTGATAAAGACCCGTCAATGAGGGCATTGCTGAGAACTCTGTCAGGCTCAAAAAGTGCAAATAAAATGCAGAAACTCGGAGCTTCACTTGCAGCGGAATATCTGCGTAATGTGGGATATGACATTGCTAAAACCGATATGAAAAAGCAAGAGGCTATCTTGTGAATGATAATGCAGGTCTGAGAGACTATAATTCGTATTCGCTGCCCGATCATTACGGTATAAAATTAAAAGGAGAGTAAAATGAGTTTTAATCCCATAACTGCATCAGAGAAGATCAAGAACTATTATCTTAGTTATATTGAAACTGCATTCTTTATAAGTGATAAAACATACTTCGACCAGTTCAGTGAAAAGCTTGCGGATGATAGTGCATTTTCCAAAGGTCCGTATCTTGAAGCTACCGATTCGTTCAAAGCAGGAAAAAGTCTTGATGAACTTATCAAAGAGGGGACAGTATCACCTTTATTCCGAGAACTTGACCAGAAGGCTATGCCTGTCACAAGACCGCTTTACGCTCATCAGGAAACTTCAATAAAATGCATCAGAAAAGGCGAAAATGCAGTTATAACCACAGGTACAGGTTCAGGTAAAACAGAATCATTTCTTCTTCCTATACTGAATTATCTTTTCCGTCAGCAGGAAAAAGGCACACTTGGTGCAGGAGTTCGTGCATTGCTCATTTATCCCATGAATGCTCTTGCAAACGATCAGGTGAAGCGCCTAAGAAAATTGCTGAAAGGAACGGCTATAACATTCGGTGCGTATACAGGTGAAACTGAAAAGACTCAGGATAAAGCGCTTGCCAAGTACAGGAAACTAAATGATAATGCTGAACCTTTGCCGAATGAGCTTATTTCCCGTGAAGTTATAAACGAAACTCCGCCCAATCTGCTGATAACTAACTATGCGATGCTGGAATATCTGATGATAAGGCCGTGGGATAATTCTCTTTTCAGCGGTGAATACGGTATGACATGGAAATTCATTGTACTTGATGAAGCACATACATACACGGGTGCTACGGGTATCGAAGTTGCAATGCTGCTGAAGCGCCTTAAAGCAAGACTTGAAACAGACAATACCATACAGTATATTCTCACCAGTGCTACACTGGGAACAAGCGAAAGAGATAATGGGGAAGTTATTGATTTTGCTGATACTCTTTGTTCGGTGGACAACTTCAAAAATGAGAATATTATCCGTTCTGAGAGAGTGAAGCTGTATCCGCCCGAAAATGTCTGTGATTTCCCTAAGAATATGTATTCTGAGCTTTATAGCTGTATAGAGTCATATAACAGCAATGAGATACTGTATGAAAAAGCCTGTGAATTTTATCCGCAGTTGAAGATAGGTGATGATATAGGAGAAACAGTTTTTGATATTGTATCACATGACAGCAGATATTACCGAATAAAAGAGATACTTACGGATAACGCTGTATCGGTTTTTGATATCATGCAGAAGATGAATATGAAAGCTGATGAAATGTGCGATTTCATATCCCTTGCTTCAAAGGGCATGAAAAACGGAGTAATGCTTTTTGATGCAAGATATCATTATTTTCTGCGTACTCTTGAAGGTGCATATCTTACAATTGCGCCTGAGAAGAAGTTGTTTATAGAACCGAGAAAAACATATCTTGACAGCAAAGTGTTCAAATTCTCTGTATGCCGAAGCTGTGGTGAGATATATCTTACGGGCTATACAGCAAAGGGCGAGGATGGACTGAATTATTTCAGCAGTGAATGCAGTGTTGATCCGCTCAGCCCGAAAAAATCATATATGGAGTATTATCTGCTTGATGCAGGTAAATTCGGCATTGATCGAGATATGCCATCCGAAACGATAGATGAGAATATCATCAGTAATACCTATACTCTTTGCGGAAAATGCGGTGCGATATGGAGAAGATTTTCAGCAGGGCCGTCAGTCAAAAAGTGCAGCTGCGGTAGTCAGTACTGTACATCAATAATTAAAGCTGCGGATAAAAAGTACCTGAAACTGAATGAATTCAGCAATTCTGTAACTGTAAAAAATGCCTTAGCTGTGATTCATCTGCTAATGCAGGAAATGTTCTGCGTGATTTTTATATGGGGCAATCTGCCGCCGCAAGTGTTATTGGTACGGCACTTTACGGCGAAATACCGTCATCTAAGAATGTGATCCATACAGTGAAAAAGGCTGCACCGGAGAAAGACCTGTTCGGATTTTCAGCAATGCAGCCGCAGACTATCGTAAAGAATGAGACTCATAAACTTGCGAAGCAGTATCTCATTTTCTCGGACAGCCGACAGGAAGCGGCACATTTTGCTGTGTATTTCGATATCACATATCATGCACTTCTCAGGCGAAGAATACTTCTTGAAGTTTTAAAAGAACATTCTGCCGAGTACAGAGGAGGTGTATTGCCGTCTGTTCTTTGCCGTCATCTTGAAGCCGCTTTTTCAAAGTATAATATATACGTTCCCGACAGAAGAAAAGAAGAAGCGCTAATGACGATTATGAACGAAATGGTCACTGATGAGAGAAACAGCCTTGAAAAGCTGGGCATCATTTCTTTCAGATACAAGCGTAAATTAGGCGATCTTCCCGTATTTCCAAATGGTGAGACGAATACTGTTATTGAAGTGCTTGCTGATGGATTCAGACGTAATAGTGCGATCAAATATGAGACGATAACCGATCTCAGCGATGATGACAAGGAGTTTTTTCAGTTTTCATCAGCAGTTCAGACTATTGCGCCAAGCAAGGAGAATCAGTCGGAAAAATTCTCATCAAGGTCAACATGGACATCGGACAGAGAAAACATATGCATCAACTATATGACCAAGCTGACTGAAAAAATGAACGGCACTCCGTGGGACAGAGGAATGATAAATGATTTTCTCCTCCAGCTGTGGGAAAATGTTTTCGTCCGCAATGAGAGCATTGAAACATATGACAATGTCGGCTATCGTATGCTAATTGATGAATTTATGGTGTATAGTGTATATTCCGATGATCTTGAAACGTTTGTATGCTCAAAATGCGGAAGAATTACAGCAAAGAATGCGGATGGAGTATGCCCCGAATTCAGATGCAAAGGAACTCTTATGCCGTTTGAGCGTTCTGCACTTGATAAGAACCATTATTTCAGAGTGTACAATGAGCTTGATATTTCCGATCTTATTGTTAAGGAACATACTGCACAGCTTGATATTGAGAAGGCTAAAGAGTATCAGGATAAATTCGTAAATAAGGCGATAAACGTACTGAGTTGTTCGACTACATTTGAAATGGGCGTAGATGTGGGCGATCTTGAAACAGTATTCATGAAGAATATGCCGCCGTCTCCTGCGAATTATATTCAGCGAGCAGGACGAGCAGGCCGAAGAACAGACAGTGCAGCATATGCGCTTACATTCTGCCGTTTGTCATCTCATGATCTGAATTTTTATCGCTATCCTGAGAAAATGATAAAGGGACATATACTGCCTCCGAGTTTTAAGGTCACGAATGAAAAAATAGTACAGCGTCATCTTAACGCTTGTTGTCTTTCTGAATTTTTCAGACTTGTCCCGGAGAGTTTTTCAACTGTGGACGGATTTGTTCTTTCGGAATACTATGGTAAATTCCGTGATTTTATTGAATCTCGTCCCGATGGTCTGATGAAGATACTGTATGATTCGATTCCTTATGAACTGCATTCAAAGATAGAAAAATGGCTCGACGAGCTTGTTTCAGACGATGGAAAGCTGTATGAAGCCTATTTGCAGACCGTCAGCGACATCGAACAGCTTGAAAACTATGCAAAGGAACTGGTAGAAAGCGGTTCTCCGCAGGATCTGAAAACAGCCTCAAATGTCGGATATGCTGTTAATACCATCAAAGATACGGATATCCTCAGCTTTTTATCACGAAAAAGCATACTGCCGAAATATGGTTTTCCTGTGGACAGTGTTGATTTGTTCACAAGCCCTGCAAGTTATGGATTTCAGAGTACATCAAAACTGAGACTTTCCCGTGATCTCGCCATAGCCATTGCTGAATATGCTCCCGATTCCGAAATAGTAGCTGACGGAAAATTATACAAGAGCAGATATATCAAACTGCCTCCACGAAAGAACCATGCACTTATCGAGCACTCATTTGCGGTTTGTACAAATCCGGAATGCGGATGTATCAACACAGCGCTGAACAGATCAGAAATGCAGGGACGATGCAGGATATGCAACAGTGAAGTCGAAGAAATGGGAAACTACATAATCCCACAGTACGGATTTGTCTCGGAGATACGTTCAAAGAATGCAACCACTAAAAAGCCCGACAGAACTTATCGGGGCGATGTTCATTATATCGGAAACAGTGTCGGAATGACTGAGGAATTCACCATAAATGATGTCGATATTTCCGTTACTAAGACAAAGGATGATGAACTGTTGATAATGAACAGGACACCGTTTTATATGTGTAGAAGCTGCGGCTATGCTGTCAGAAAGAAAGGCGGTATAAACGAGATTTCACGCTTCAGTAAAGAACAGCACAGGACGACTGAGGGAAGACCTTGTGCCAATAAAACTTTCGATAAGGTATATCTTGGCCATGAACTTATCAATGAGAATGTACGAACTGTACATCGTCTCCCTCCACACGGAGGGAGTGGATTGAAATTATGCTTGCAACTATCATGTTTTTCACAGAAAAACAGTCTCCTCCACACGGAAGGAGTGAAACTTATATAACTAATACTTGATTAATAGGCAATCATGTGGTATACTAATCATAAGAAACGCTGAAAGCGAGGCGAAAACGTGAGCGAACGCAAAAAAATCCCAATAGGAATAGAGGACTTTAAAGAGATAATTGAGAGAGAATGTTATTTTGTTGATAAGTCCCTAATGATTCGAGATATTCTTGACAGCGGTGCAAAGGTGACACTTTTCACTCGTCCAAGAAGATTCGGTAAGACTCTCAATTTGAGTATGCTCAGATACTTCTTTGAGAAGTCGGAGCAGGACAATTCTTATCTTTTCAATGATCTTGCTGTCTCGAAAGCAGGGGAGAAGTATCTTTCACATATGGGGCAGTATTCCGTTATCAGTATATCGCTAAAAGGAATGAAACAGGGAAGCTATGAATTGGCTTTTCTGCAATTCAAGAATATTATAATTGAAGAATTTGGCAGACATCGTGAACTTCTGAAATCAGATAAACTGACTTCTGCCCAGATAGGTATGTTTACAGCTATTTACGATAATAAAGCAGATGACTCTGCATATTTCAGTGCGTTGAAGCTGCTGTCGGATTGCCTTGCATCGGCTTATGGAAAAAATGTAATAATACTTATAGACGAATATGATGTACCGCTGGAAAATGCATATTTCAATGGATTCTATGATGAAATGATAAACTTGATCCGTTCAGTATTTGAAAGCGTACTCAAAACAAATAGTTCGCTTGAATTCGCTGTTCTTACGGGCTGTCTGCGTATATCAAAAGAAAGCATATTTACGGGGCTTAACAATCTTTCGGTATGCTCTATAATGAATAACGGATATTCAAAGTATTTCGGCTTCACGGAAGATGAAGTTATTAAGATGCTTGATTATTACGGAAAAGCAGAGAAGTTATCGGAATTAAAGAAATGGTATGACGGTTATCGCTTTGGAACAACGGAGATATATAATCCATGGAGTATCGTCAAGTTTATACAATCGACGTTAAATGAAGAAGAACAGAGCTTTCTGCCATATTGGAGCAATACAAGTTCAAATGCTATCGTTCATAAGCTGATCACTGAATCCGATATTACAGTGCGTGAAAAGATCGAACAGCTGATGGATGGTGAAACGCTTTGCGAACCTATATACGAAGATACAGTGTATGCTGATATAGATGTGAATTCAGACCAGATTTGGAGTTTTCTGCTTTTCACAGGATATCTTAAAATGGTTAGTCAGAAAAATATCGGCGATATACTCCACGCAGAACTGGTGATACCCAATACTGAGGTCAGAACAATATATCAGCGAACAATAATGCAGTGGTTCAAGGAGAAAGTCAACGCAGATCCAAGAGAAGACCTGTTTGAGGCTCTGCTCAATAAGGATTGTACAAGGATAGAAGATATTATCTGTGACTGGCTTGATGAAACTATCAGCTATCATGATGAAAAAGAGCAGTATTATCATGGCTTCATGACAGGCTTATTATCGGGATTCAAGGGATATACGCTGAAATCAAACCGTGAGAGCTGTGACGGAAGACCTGATTTGCTGCTCATGGAAAAGCGTAAGCGTGAAATAGCAATTATTATCGAAGTAAAAGATACAAAGAAGTTCAGCGAACTTGAAAGCCTCTGCGATGAAGCACTTGCTCAGATAGAAGAAAACAGATATGAAGCTGAGCTGAAGCAGGAGAGCTACAAGAATATAATCAAGTACGGTATTGCGTTCTGCGGAAAATCATGCATGGTTAAGATGAGTGATACTTGATCTGATGAACAAGAAGAGTGAGAGAAAAATGAATGTAATATGTTTCCATAATCCTGATGAAGAAAACGGATACCTGAGCAACTGGTATCTTTCGGATTTTACTGTTGATGGTGTTAAGTTTACATCAATGGCATAAGTGGTAAATTTACATTTGATTTAGATAAAAGTTAATCTTAATAACTCAAACTTCGCAGTTAAATACTGCGAAGTTTGAGTTATGTTTTTAATAGTTCTTGTCTAAGCAGTACAAGATCAAACACATCAAGCCTGTCATCCCCGCAAAGATCGCCGGCCTTCCAGTCGGGAAGCTGTGTATTGGGAGTTGCAAGCAGCCATTTGTTAAGAAGTACAAGGTCAGCAACATCCAGTCTGCCGTCTGCATTGATATCTCCGCGCACAGAGGAAATATCTTTTTCCGATGCAATAACGATGTAATTCATGCAGCTTGCTGACTGCCCGTTTGAACCGAGCTTCACTACTTCACCAGCCTTGACAGGCTTTGCATACAGCTCAAAAGTCACATCGTTGGTGGTTTTGATCACACTGTTCGTTTTCGTAAAGTCTGACATCCACGCAGGGACGTTCTCCACACGGCTGTCCAGTCCGACATTGACTGTGCAGTCCTGTGCAATTGTCAATTCAGCCTGATCTTTGCTCGAAGCTTTCGCGTCGCAAGGCGTCAGCACAAGCTCCGCACCGCTGAGCTTATCGGGGAGCTCGGAAACTGCACATTTCTCAGCAGTCCTGTCGCCGAACAGCGAATCTCCGACAGCAAGTGTATTGTCAATGCCCCAGCTTCTGTAATATGCCGTATCGAGCACATCAACACTGACAAGTCTGCCTGTTATAGCGTCATATTTGACGGGAGTGCCATTGTACTCAACAGGATCGCCTGCAAGCTCGTTCAGGTACATTTCGAGGTTGGTATAATCATCGCCGGAGAGGGAGACTATTGCGCCGTCCTTTGCATCATTCGGATTCAGACCATGTGCAGATTCCCATGCGTCAGGTATACCGTCACTGTCAGTATCAGTCGGAGCTGTACCACCCTTGAAATTGCTGCTGTTCGGATAGCCACCGGCATCGTTCTGACTGTCGATGATGCCTTTTAGTTTCTGTTTGGAGCCGGTGTAAGTGTATTTGCCGTTTGTGACCTCACTGATATAGCGCGAGTCTATATAGTCCCATTTCGGATAATTTGCACCGACACTTGCGATAACGCTCCTGTACGCATCCTCTGCGGACTGAGTGTTCACATACGGCTCAAACCACGGCGAATTGCTGCGGACTGTATCGTTCGTTGAATTCTTTCCGCCGGACTTAGCCTTGCCGGATTTCCACTCGTCCTCGTTTGCATCGATGAGCGTCTGACCGTTCTGTGCGACCTTCATATTGCCCGAAGCATAGAGCTTCTGCATATCGCCGGTGTTCAGTTCGTTGCCGTCCACGGACACAAGATGCAGACTGGTATTTGATTCTGCTCCTGCCTTGTAGTAGTTATTGACGAACTGCACGAATCTTGCACCGCCGTCTGTGGTGCGGTCACGCCAGTTATATACGACATTGTTTCGTATATCGAGCGCACCGCCGTATGTCACGCCGTCCTGTTCCATAGCGCCTGCAAGCGACCAGTTGCGTCCTGTATTGTTAATGAGGAGATTATGGTGGAACGAGCCGACATAGCCGCCAATAGATGCCGCAAATGCGTGAGTTTCGGTACCGCTGCCACGGTCGCCTGCATCATAATGTACGGAATCGTGCAAGGATTCGCCGATGATATTCCACTGGAAAGTGATATTAGACGCACTTCTGGTGGAAAGTCCCTCGTCCGTAGCCCATGAGATCGAGCAGTGGTCAATGATCGTATGGTCGCAGGAGCCTATGCCCATACCGCCCATAGATTTTCCCGAAACATCGCCGACGCGGGTACGAATATCGCGGATAATGACATCGCTCGATCCCATTGCTCCGAATGTATAGTTGATAAGCGTTATGCCGTCTCCGGGAGCAGTCTGACCTGCAACATACACATCTCCGCCGTCATCCGGAATGCAGAGGACGGATTTCAGAGAAATAACACCGCCCACATCGAAAACGACTGTCCTTGCGCCTTTGAGCGTTTCAAGTCCGTAGCGCAGAGAGCCCTCGCCGCTGTCGTTGAGATTGGTGACATGATAGACATAGCCGCCCCTGCCGCCTCTTGCAAAACGTCCGTAGCCCTCGGCAGTCGGGAAAGCAAGGCGGCTGAGCATGAACGAGTATACCGCGCCTTTGACTGTACCGTTTGCGCTTACCTCGTCCACTCGCCAGTAGTATGTCGGGATCGAAGAATAGCTGTCATCGATGGTATATTTTGTTGCGGTCTGATTGCCCTTGAATTCGGCGGAATTGTGATTCGCATTGAAAACGGCATCATAACTTGTACCGATGTAAACATCATGGGACAGAGCGTTCTTTCCTGCCGTCCACGAAAGTCCCTGTGAGCGGTCAAGGTGGGCTTCCTTATCGGCAGGAGTCATTTTCGATACACCGTTGAAAGGGTCACTGCCGTCCAGCTCGAAGCCGTTGAGCCACGCAACATCCATTTTGCCGCCGCCCTCCGGTGAGATAAGGATAGTAACACTGCTGCCCGTCCATGTTACGTAAGATATGCCGGCATCATTTTCATTGGTGACATTGGTAGGACAATTCACGCCTGTGAGAACTTTTTTGCCATTGACGTAAATGCTGAGCTTACTGTTTGTGTATCCGTCAGTGTTGCAATGCCACATCTGTAAGGAATGCTCGCTCTCTGACAATCCTGATATTTCCAGTTTGAGAACGCCGCCATTATCGCCGTCCTTTATCTTTGCCCCGTCCATTGTAAGTCGCGGATAAATGCCGCTCTGAAGCTGTAACTTTTTATTGTTAGCGCCCGTTACATTACCGCCGGCAGAACCACCGTTAGAGAGCTTAAATGTCACATTTCCAACCTTGTATGTTGGTGCAGTACCTTCCTCAAGTATCCAGTTGTTGGCGTTCTTGGAATACGATGCCTTTCTGCCGTCATTCTTGTTGATGTCCACACGGATGCGTGAGCCGGTGTCGGCTGCCTGCGCGGCTATAGCATAAGGTGTCTGCTGTGATGAAGGGATTTGAACACCTCCAGCCAGTACCGCAAGTGCCGCTGCAAAAGCTGCTGCTTTTCTTCTTGTAATCCACATGAGATACCCTCCTTGTAAAAATGCAAATATATCTGATATGTTTTATACACAATTTACTTATATTTTTATTGTAACATAACAACTAAAAATGTCAATTCACAAATCGGATATAAAATTGCACTTTTTGGATATTGTATCTGAAATGGGTAATATTTCTTGACGAAGTAAACTGCCTTGTTGTATAATGAAAGAAAGCATACTAGGGTATGTTGACACTAAGCCTAAAACGCATCTTTTTGGCAGAATTTTACGCATACTGCGTCGAGAAAACTTGCTGGGCGACAGCCCACCTGCGTTTCCCTCTCCTTGTCTGCGCAGAAATTCTGCTCAAAAATCTGCACATTATTTTAGTGTCAACACACCCCTAAAAGGAGCGTATCAAGATGAAGTTTGGAACGATCGGTGTCGTGGCAGGAAGCATTTTCGGCACAATGGCAAAGGAATATCTGCGCGGTATTTCTCAGGCTGCAAAGGAGAAAAATCTGAAAGTCTTAGTCTTTGCATCGCTTGAATCCTTTGAGATAGAGGAGGATTATGAAAAAGGCGAACTCGCTCTCCTGGAAAGTGTAAACTACTGTGTATTAGACGGTATTATCTTTATTCCAAACAGCTTCACGCTTCGTTCATTCGGCGACAAGGTGTATGAAATCTTGCAGAAACGCTGTACAGCTCCCATAGTCATTATGGACGACGTGCTTACCTATCAGCCTGATGTTATCGCCGATCATGAGAAGGCGTTTGCTGCTTTGACATCTCATATGATTGAAGCACACAACTGCACTGACATTGTACTCATTGCAGGTCCGGAGGGTGAAGTCCTCTCGGAGCAGCGCATTTCCGGTTTCAGGAACAGTCTTGCAGAACACGGTCTGAGCTGTGCAGAGGATACTATCATCTATGGTGATTACTGGCTTAATGCGCCCACTTCGTATGCTGAAAAGCTGGTTTCAGGTGAGATTTGTAAGCCACAGGCAGTTCTCTGTGCCAATGACATTATGGCGATAACGCTCGCAAGGGCGTTAGCCGAAAAAAGCTGGGAAGTACCACAAGACCTGGCAATCGCAGGCTATGACGGAACTTACTATGCCTTCAACAGTCACCCCCGTATCACAAGCTGTCTGCCAGCCTATGCAGAAGCCGGACATGAAGCAGTCAAAACGCTGATAGCCAAGATCAACGGTATCAAAACTGAACCCAAAAGAATAAATGCCGGAAAGCTCATTATTGGCGAAAGCTGCGGCTGTCTGCACTGTAACTTAGGAGAAAATGCAGAGCGGAATCATGAACTTTATTATGATTCGCTATTCGATGAGTTCTATGATAACCGTAATTTGCTCATGCGTGTTGCAACGGCGCAGTCTCTGAGCGAATTCATGCGAAAGCTGTATCAGAATATGATACCGTCTGTAATGATACATAAACTCTGCCTGCGGAAGAACTGGCTGAATGAAACCATATCCTCACCGCTTCAAGATAATGAGATACTTATGGAAATGCAGCCCGACGGCTCGTACATAGAATTCCCTGCTTCATCGCTGCTGCCGCCGGATTATCCGATACTTAACGAGAACCGCTTGATATTCTTCACCTCGCTTCATTTCGGTATGGATTTCTATGGCTATTCCGTGGCTCAGAGCTGTGAGGGAAAGATCACGTTTGAATCGGTATATCGAAGATTCTGCCATGAGGTCAATGTGGCTCTTGAAGAAATACGAATGCGTAATCGACTGAAAACATCTGTGTATAAAATGCACCTTGCTTCGATACGCGATCCGCTTTCCGGTTCTATCGACTGGGGAGCTCTGCTGAACTTCATGATGTGGCTATCCGAGAACTCACAGCTCAGCACAGAGCGCTTTGCAATTATGCTTGTATTTGTCAAATCCCGAGACAGCAATAGCAATATCCAGCTAAAAGTCAAAAAGAGCATACAGAATTCGATCTCCAAGGAACTTAGCTATATCAGGATAAATGATTCCACATACTGTATCTTCGGTATGACCGAAAATGATAAGATACTGACCATGATCGAGGACAGCATTTCTCAGGAGCAGCAAAATGAAAACTGTTCGCTCGGTTACTATCACGAATACTTCAAAAGCGGCATCAGCCACGAGGAGTTCCTCAGCAATATGAACCGCCTGAGGCAGATGTTTGAACCAAAGACGACCAATGAAGAGCTTGCTCCCGTTCACAGCCGCTATGTCAAAATGCTCAAATTTATACGCAAGGAGATATATGAGCAACCGCAGGCTGAATACAGCAAGGAGAGCTTTGCCGAATCCATGTATGTCAGCACAATGTATTTCCAGAAGCTGTATAAGCAGATGTTCGGCATTCCGTTTACCCGTGATCTGATAGAAGCGCGTATCGCTATGGCAAAGGAACTGCTTTCCGAGACCAATCTTCCGGTTGCTGAGGTGGCTGAGGCGTGCGGCTACAAGAATCTCCCCTACTTTATCCGTCAGTTCAGTCATGAGACTGGTGACACGCCGAATCATTTCAGAAAGCATAAACGCTCTGAGAACACTGACTGAATGTTGTATATTATCCAAAAAGTGTAATTTTCTATCTGATTTGTGGATTGACAAGTATCCGGCACCGCTTTATAATGAAAATATGATTTAGCCGTGAATAACGAAACATATTTTAAAATTCGCAAGTAAATTGGTGCCTATGGATAATGCTCCGCTGAACGGAGATTATCATATAGGCAACACCGCACAAAGCCCGCCTGACGGCTTTGCACTGAATCTGCTTACATATTTTCCGTCATCTTGCACAGAAATCCCTTGACATAGGATAGTATGCCTGCGGAATTTCTATACAATCTGACGAAAAAATCTGTCGGCGCATCTTCAGCACAAGCTTTGTGCGGTGTTGCCTTAAAAAAAGGAGCTGAAATGGAGAAAAAGGCAAGGGCGATGTGAAAATATACAGCAGAGTGACACTTGACGTAACTCATGAAACAGAACGCATTATACCGTTCATTCATAGACAGCAGGCGTGTAGCCGCATCATGGAGACTGTTACAGATAAAAAAACTCGTCTGTACTTAAAATACAGACGAGATTTTTTTATGGAAAGATTTTTGTGAATCTTACTTCTTGACATTGAATGCTCCCATACCGGGATAGCAAGCTGACGCACCAAGCTGTTCCTCGATACGGAGAAGCTGATTGTACTTTGCCACACGCTCTGAACGTGAAGGAGCACCTGTCTTTATCTGGCAAGTGTTAAGTGCAACAGCGAGGTCGGCAATTGTGGTATCGGCTGTCTCACCTGAACGATGTGAAGAAATAGCGGTATATCCAGCCTTGTGAGCCATTTTGATAGCTTCGAGAGTCTCGGAAACAGAGCCTATCTGGTTGAGCTTGATGAGGATCGAATTTCCTGCACCGAGAGAGATTCCCTTTGCAAGACGCTCTGTATTTGTTACGAAAAGGTCATCACCCACAAGCTGAACCTTGTGACCGATCTTCTGTGTCATTCTCTGCCAGCCTTCCCAGTCTTCCTCGTCGAGACCATCCTCGATCGAAATTATCGGGTACTTGTCAACAAGTGATTCCCAGTGAGCGATGAGTTCGTCGGAAGTAAATTCCTTACCGCTCTTTGGCTGTTTGTAGAATCCCTTGCCCTTTTCTGATTTCCACTCTGAAGATGCAGCATCCATAGCGATCATGAAATCCTTACCTGGTTCAAATCCTGCTGCCTTTACAGCCTCAAGAATCTTCTCAATAGCCTCCTCATCGCTTGTCAGCTTGTTAGGAGCAAAACCGCCTTCATCGCCTACAGCAGTGACATCGCCCATATCCTTGAGCAGCTTTTTCAGTGCATGGAATACCTCGGCACACCAACGCAGAGCCTCTTTGAATGTGGGAGCACCTACAGGCATTATCATGAATTCCTGAGTGTCAACAGCACTGTCAGCATGAGCGCCGCCGTTGAGAATATTCATCATCGGAACGGGGAGCTTTGTACCCTGAATACCGCCGAGGAAACGATAAAGCGGGATATCAAGCGAGGTTGCAGCCGCTCTTGCACAAGCAATAGAAACGGCAAGAATAGCGTTAGCACCAAGCTTTGACTTGTCCTTTGTGCCGTCAGCCTTCATCATAGCTGCATCGATAGCGTAAATGTCGGAAGCGTCCATACCTGTAATAGTATCGGCGATAACGGTATTGATATTCTCAACTGCCTTCTGAACGCCTTTTCCGAGATAACGCTCACCGCCGTCACGGAGTTCGAGAGCCTCAAATTCACCTGTTGAAGCGCCGCTGGGAGCAGTACCTCTTGCAACAGTTCCGTCAGCGAGAGTGATCTCAGCTTCAACAGTCGGATTTCCTCGGGAGTCAAGAATTTCTCGTCCCACAACTTTTTCGATTTCTAAATAGTCCATAGTTTTCTCCTGTAAAATTTATTTAATGTGAATACTCACATTATTGACAGTGCAGGCTCATGTATGCAGGATATTCGCACTTATCCTTATAAACCGAAAGGAGCCTGCCACCATGATCGATTGTTAGAATTAACTAACGTAATAATTTTATCACCATTATTATGTTGTGTCAATGGATTTCTTAAATATTTGTATATGCTAACAAACTTGTATTTTCAAGGATTATTGATAATATGAAATTTGACAAAATGAAAAGAAAGCACTTGACAAACCGAAAAATGTGTGATAATCTATGAATTGAGATTCATATGAATAATTGTTCATATGAATAGACACATACATTATATACAAATTTTTACGAAGGTATCTCAGCTACAGTTTTGTACTTTCAGTAATAGGTTGTTCTTTGGGTATTATTCTCGGTATACTGACATTCGGCAGGCTTATGGTCAATATGTTCAGTCAGTTCTACACACTTCCCGACTGGCAGCCCGGATTCAGTTACAAGAGTATCATCGTTGCGGCAGTTCTTGTCTTGATATGCACGGGAACTTCCTATTTCAGCTGCAAGCAGATACTGAAAATACATCCGTCTGAGGCGCTGAGACCTGCGGCAGCAAAAACTGCGAAGCCTTGTATTTTTGAGAAACTTCCTTTCTGGAACAAGCTGAGTTTCAATGCAAGATACAATCTCCGTGATATATCACGCTCCAAAATGAGAGCGTTTATGGGCGTTTTCGGAACTTGTATGGGCATGATGATAATGGAACTTGGGCTTGGTGCATATGATACGGTGGATTATGTCCGTGACTGGTATTTCCATGACATTCAGAACTATGAGTATCAGGTCATTCTCAATGACAGCAGTACTTCCGAACAGGCAGAGGAGCTGAAGATTGAGACTGACGGTGAGCTTATCGCTATGGAGGCAGTGTCCATTGCCGCAAAGGATCATCCGACTTCCGACGGCATCATAAGCTGCAAGCTGGCAGTCACCGAGGCTAAGCAGCTTTACTGCGTGTCCGATACAGATCTGAATACAACGCCTATCCCGAAAGGTACAGTCTCCCTTACCATGAAACAGGCAAAAAAGCTGGGACTGTCCGAGGGGGATAAGGTTTACTGGAAAACTGCAACAGGCAGCAAATGGAACGAGAGCGAAATCGGACTTATCTCACGCCACCCCAATATAACAGGAATAACAATGCTCCGTGAGGATTACGAAGCCGCAGGAATGGACTTTCGTCCTGTTATGCTTGTTTCAAAAAATGACTGCGAAAATGTCACTGATAATGACTGCGTTTCCGCAGTCCACAGCATGAAAGACCTGATAGAGGCTTTTGACAAGATGATGGAGATAATGAATCTGCTTGTGTATTTCATGGTCATATTCTCCGTTCTCCTGATAGTCATAGTGCTTTATAATTCGGGAAATCTGTCGTTCAACGAACGTGAGAAAGAGTTTGCTACACTGAAAGTTCTCGGCTTCAAGAGCGGTGCCATACGCAGACTTCTCTCAACGCAGAATTTATGGCTTTCTATAATCGGAGTGATATGCGGACTGCCGCTGGGACGTGTGCCGTTACAGGCGATGATGGATTCAAACGGTGACGCCGTAGACTGGCCATGCTATATTGCACCTGCAACGTTCATAATTTCAGCGATATTCGTAATGACAGTATCAGTGCTTGACAGCTTCATGTTCTCACGCAGAATAAAGAGAATAGACATGGTCGAAGTGCTGAAAGGCATGGAATAATGAAAATCTCTATAATTGCTTTATTTCTGCTTAGTATGCACTAACAAATTGTACAGATATACAAATTGCCAAAAATTGCTCCAAAAAGCATTGACAACAAAATGTTAGCATGATATAATAAATAAAGGTTAGAAATCACTAACCTTTATTTATGAATGTCTCTTAGTGGCTGCTAACAAATATATAAACATGGATGAGATAATGATGCAGCTTAGTCCGGATTAACCCGAAAAAGAGCTTACTATAACGGGAACGGACAAAAAGCAAGGCAAAAATTCCTGCGGATACAGTTGCCAGACCTGTGCAATGCATAGAATGTGCCACAAATAAACAACATAAACACAACGGGGCGATGGTCATATCGCCCCATATATTAAAGCAGATGTTAGTGCTGGCTAATTAAATGAGTATAGTAATCGCAGGCGGAAATGACCGCATGGCTGCACGCTGTCAGGATATCTGCAAATCGTTCGATCATAAGTCAAAGGCATTCACTCATATGCCTTAATAAGCTGGGAACATTGAAGAATAGTTCCGGGAAAAACGGCGTACTCATTGAACATAGCTACAGTTGGGGTGCCGGTGCGCATAAAGAGTTTTTGTCAGGTGTAAAGGGAGGAAACTATGTCCGAAGTAGAAAAACTTGAGATAGACAGCACACTTGCATTTCACAGTGCACCTACACTATTGGGAGTGAAATGTGCAAACCTGATCTCTTTTAATATGAATGATCGTACTATGTCGGAGTATCTCCGTGAGTTTACGGATAAACTTTCTGACAGCGGACTTTGTGCAAAACAGCTCTGCAAATGCAGAAAGCGCACACTTGTATATATCTGCAATGAGAAAATGCTTGACGCATGGCTGAAAATGACACAGGTCAGGGAATTTCTTTCTGAGTACGACTATACTGCCGATATGACATTGAACGAAATGCTTGACATACTTTCAAGCCGTATGAACTGCGGAAGTTTTCCCCATGAGATTGGCGCATTTCTCGGTTATCCCATAGGTGACATCAAGGGTTTTATCAGCAACAGCGGGAAAAATTGTCTGCTTTGCGGCTATTGGAAAGTGTACGAAAATGCCGAAAAAGCAAAGCAGACATTTGAAATTTACGATCGCTGCAGGGACACCCTGTTCGATAGATTAAATCACGGCATGAACTTGTTTCAGGCTGTAAAATAGGAGGAAATTTTTATGAAAACAGCAGTAATTTACTGGAGCGGCACAGGCAACACTGAAGCTATGGCTAAGGCTGTGGCTGAGGGTGCAGACGCAGAGCTTTTTGAGGTATCTGAGTTCAGCGGAAATATCGCTGATTATGACGCAATCGCATTTGGCTGCCCTGCAATGGGAGCAGAAGTACTTGAGGAAGATACATTCGAGCCATTTTTCACAAATATCGAGGGTTCACTCAGCGGCAAAAAGGTACTTCTTTTCGGTTCATACGGCTGGGGCGACGGCGAATGGATGCGCAACTGGTATGACCGTACAAAGGCAGCAGGAGCAGAACTTGTCGGCGACGAGGGAGTTATCGTAAACGAAGCACCTTCCGACGATGATCTTGCAAATCTCAAAGAACTGGCAAAAGAGCTTGCATAAGAGGTAAATATGAAGAAGAATATATCATTGATCTGTGCTGCGGCTTGTGCATTTTCGGCACTGCCTTTTGCGGCAAATGCCGAGGAAAATGATAAGGTCTACGGCACTATGAACATCCCATACGCTGATTTTTATTCTGCGGAAATAGAAAATGCATACGAAGTTGATGCAGTATCATCGGCTACAAAGGCAAGAAATGAAAATTCACTGGCTAAGTGGCAGTCAAATCAGACTGGAAGTCTCGATGCTGACGGAAAGTGGAGCGGCAGCGGAATAGTTGCGGGAACTTACAACGACGGAAACGGTAATATCCTCGGTGTGACTTTCCCAGTTGAGGTGAATCAGGCAGACGTTGAAAAGCTTGCTGCTTACGATTTCAAGCCTCTTGACAGCAAGCCGACAGCGTACAAGGAAGTAACATTTGACGGCGACAAACTCAACATATCAAAGCTTGTTGATACAAACGGGGAGCAGACTGCTGAAGGTTCTGCAACTGTATCAACTTCAACAAGATACGGCGACTATCAGCTCAATGTCAAGGGGTATCCTGAAAACTGCGATTTTTACGGTGTTATTGTAAATACAACAGCAGGGGACAAATACGCTCTCCGACACCTGGAAAATATCTGGCGTGGAGGTCAGATATCATGGTCGGCAGGTATCAGTACAACAGAGGCCCACGGCAATGAACTGAAATATGATGATTACGCAAGTTCCATGGGCAAGACTGTAAATTCCGTAACGTTCATCACTCTTGACGGATATACAACCGTAAACATCGGTGAGCAGTATCTTCCTGTTAAATTTGCAGGCGAGGTAAAAGCAGAGGATTCGGCATCAGGTACAGGAAAAACATCACTTTCACTGACAGGTTTCCCCGATGATTACAAGAAGAATATCAGCGTTGGCGACGGCTTTACTGCAACTGACAGCGAGATAAGCTATACCGATGCAAAGCCCGGAAAGTATACGGTATCTGTAGCAGATACCGATGGAAAGTATGCACCGCTTTCGGCTGATTTTATTCTCACAACTGCCGATATTCCAGTGAAGTACGATAACGGCAGGCTTGTAAAAGCTGACAGCTTCACAGACGATGATGCAGCAAATTATATCAAGAATCTGCAAACAGTTGAAGTCAACGGAACTACGTATAATTTATCGGGCAGAGGTGCTGTAAAGGTAATTTCCGAAGACGGAACTATTGATTTCAATGCCGCATCAAATAATGGAAATGTATTCGACGGAAGCGGAAATTACAATATCACGCTGAATGCGACGGGTTATACTACACCGTATTCCTTTGAGATCAAAAAGGAAGAAGAAACCACAACCGCAGCATCAACTTCAAATAATTCAGCCGCATCAAATAATAATACCACATCAGCATCCAACAAAAACAGTGGTTCTTCAAATTCAAAGGCAGACAGCCCGAAAACAGGTGTTAACGGAGTTGCTGTGCCGACAGCATTTCTTGTACTTGCAGGTGCAACCGCATTTACAATGAGAAAGAAGAAAGATTGATTTTTCCTTTCATATATTATTACCCCTGCGGTATAACTCTTATACTCATATAGTAGTTCATAATTTTTATCGGGGAAACCCTTTTGAAAAAAGGGTTTCCCTCAATAGAAATGTCAAATAACTGTATAAGTATCAGAGTTACAATCACAGGGGTAAACTACTGATAAGAGGTTTTTTTATGTTATTTCTGATAGCACTTATTATTGCGTTGTTTATTGGATTTTTTCTCGATAAACCGCTGAAAAAACATCCGACAATATTTTATGTGACAGCATCTGTTTTAACTGCCTGTTCGATTATTTTATTGCAATCGGACATTGATATTTCAAGCCGTTTTGTACGTGATTATGTTATCGGTATATTCTCACGAGGTGCACTCGGTGCTGCATTCTGGGCAGTCGTCATGTGGGCAGGTGCATTGCCGAACGGTTCTGCTCCCATAAAAAAGCTGATGCCTGTCCGAGGCGAGCTTTCCATAACTGCGGCTATACTTACTCTTTCTCATATAATCACTTATGGCTTGCAGTACATTTCAAATTTCCTCAAAGGCAGAACAGGCTCGGATTTTGTGATTACAAGTATCGTATGTATCATAATGGTACTGATAATGATACCGCTCACTGTGATGTCATTCAAAACTATACGCAAGAAAATGAATGCTAAAACATGGAAGAAGATACAGCGTCTTGCATATATTTTCTATGTATTCATCTATATTCACATCATTGTGCTTTTCGTACCGAAGGCACAGAAGGGCAGGGAAGGCTATTTCCTCAGCGTTCTTGTATACAGTCTTGTATTCATCGGCTATGCGGTAATGCGAATCCGTAAGGCGTATATTGCAAAGAAAAAGCCCGAAAACAAGACTTTGCTGAATATTATCTGTGCTTGTGCGATGATAATACCGTTGTCATTAGTCGGAGTTGTTTCACGTAATAAGAATAATGACTCTGCAAAAGTAGTTTCCGGATCCGAAGATAGTTCGATGGTATTCACATTTACAAATGCGGCCACAACTCAGGAAGAAACATCCGTGACTGAAACGACCACCGAAAATTCAGATTCTACAAATACAAAAACCAAATCGGAAACAATGACAACTTCCACAGTATCTACAACCGAAACAGCCGAATCTACCGATGAAAATCCGGAGGAAGAAGCAGCATCCGCAGAAGAAACAAGTGCGGAAGAACAGCATGATGAACCGGAACAGCATGAAGAACCACAGCCCGAACCAGAACCGCAGGTCACATATAAATACAGAAACGGCGAATACGAAGCCGAGGCTGAAGGATATGCCGGAACCGTTCACGTTAAACTGACCATAGAAAATGACACCATTACAAACATTTCCGCATGGGCAGACGGCGACGATCCCGAATACTTCAATGACGCAATGAATACGGTCATACCGCAGATAGCGTCAAAAGTAAGTGCAGACGGCGTTGATGCTTGTTCGGGAGCTACATACAGCTCAAAGGGCATAATCGAAGCTGCAAGAAAGGCATTTGAACAGGCGATGAATTGACATGAAGAATGAATTTCGGATCTTTCCCGATATACGGCTTATCTGCGATGATATACCAAAGACAGCATCACAGGATATATTTGAGATAAGCTGTTGTTTAAGAGGAGTTTGCGAGTATCGGACGGAAAGCGGATACATATATCTTTCCAAAGGCAATTGTATTATCATGAAGCAAGGGTTATACAGCGAATGTGTTACCGCTCGTTCTGCAAACTGCCGTACCGTCACACTTATTATCGAGTCGGGAACTCACAATTCTATGACAAACGAGCTTATAGGAACATCAGACTTTTTGCATCAGCTGCGCTATAATAAGGCGTACATATTCCGACATGAAAAAATAACGGAGATATTATCTGAATTGTACAATGGATGTGTTAACGATCAAACATCCGTGCTGAAGATAAAAACCCTCGAACTGTTTATGCTGCTGAACGAATATCGATTCAAGTATAGCAGCAAGGATGAAAAAATAAAAATTGTCGGGGAGTTTATCTGTAAGCATTTATCGGAGCATTACACTATAAGTCAGTTGTCGGAGATGTTTGAAATTGACGGAACTACACTTAAAAAACTGTTCAGAAAAGTACATGGCTGTCCTGTTTACAACTATGCGAAAAACAGGAAAATGTTCCGTGCTGCGGAATTGCTGAGAACAGCCGATATGAAAATTATCGACATTTCCGAAGAAGTGGGCTACAGCAATGCAAGCAAATTTTCAAGTGCATTCCGTGATGTGATGGGAGTGAATCCGAAATATTACCAAATGGAGCATAATTTGTTCCGGAAGAAAGCAAACGGCGGTATATTGCAGAATCCTGCTTATTAGTACAGTATATCAAAACACTTCTGTTCGGAGCGGAAAAGTTGCATTATATATGGTATTATTAATATAAAGAAACAAACCCATTTAGGCAATACCGCACAGAGCTGGCGGTGCAGATACGCAGTCAGATTTTTCGTCAGATTGTATGAAAATGACGCCGCTGGGCTGACGCCCAGCAAGGAGTTTTCGTGCAAGATGACGGAAAATATGC
>Ga0129306_1001365_pt1 | contig 27962 bp, 17 predicted proteins | sample P827metagenome_FD_94438 | JGI IMG/M metagenome (GOLD analysis project Ga0129306, IMG submission 94438) | Capybara group fecal microbial communities from Wisconsin, USA - P827 metagenome | ecosystem: Host-associated > Mammals > Digestive system > Large intestine > Fecal | place: USA: Wisconsin...
GGCGGCTACGGAGCGTCCGGCATCGGCAGCTGCTACTACTCGGTCTCCGTGACGATTTCCGGCGGCGTCGTGACGGCGACCGGCGGCGAACTCGGCGCCGGCATCGGCGGCGGCCAGTGCGGATCGGCCGACGTGACGATCTCCGGCGGCGTCGTGACGGCGACCGGCGGCTACCACGGCGCCGGCATCGGCGGCGGCGAGGGGAGCTACGGCGTGACGTATTCCGCCGGCACGGTCCGCATCTCCGGCGGCATCGTCTCGGCGACCGCCGGCGAGGGCGCCCACGGCATCGGCGGCGGCTACCTCTCCGACCGCGGCTCGGTCGAGATCACCGGCGGCACCGTGGCCGCCGTGGGCGGCACGGGCGGAATGGACGTCGGCATCATCGGCCCCAGCGGAATCGCCGGCAGCGTCGTCTTCGACGGCGGCTCCATCCTCGCCGACGTGGCCAAGGTGAAGCCGGCCGCGAAGAACGCCGCCGGTACGGCGGTGTGGCGCGTCGATGTGACCGTTGACAACCCCGACCCCGCGCGGCCCGTCAGCGTCACCGGACTTGAGGGCTACGGCGTCGCCGACATCTATCCCGACGCGAACGGCGACATCCACCTCTGGCTTCCCGACGGCACCTACGACTTCGAGGTCGACGGCACCCCCGTCCACGAAGAGGTGGACGGCTCGTCCGTCTTCATCCCGCTCGGCGTCGCCGTCGACGGCGTGGACGTCGGCCACGGCTCGGGCCCGAACTGGACGCTGGACGCCGAGAAGCGCATCGTCCTCGCCGGCGCCTGCGTCGTCTCCGGCACGAACACGCTCGACGGCCTCTCGATCCGGTTCGAGACCTCAGACGAGATCGTCTTCTCGAACGCCTGCATCCGGTCCCAGCAGGGATTCGCGGTTGCGACGAACGTGAGCGCCGTCGTCCGCGGCATCGGCCGCAACGTCGTCGCGCCCACCTACTGGCCGCGGCTCCTCGAAGAGGGCGCGAGTTTCACCGTCGCGGGCGGAACGTTCATGTTCCGGAGCGAGGAAACGTTCACCATCCTCGGCGGCTCCGTGACAGGGATCCAAACCTATTACGCCCGGCCCCAAAACGCAGACGGCGTCGCCCTCTGGTGCGCGGACGTCCCCGGCTTCGCGCCCGGCGCGGCCGTCGGCCCGCTCCAGGGTCTTCCCGACGGCTACGACACCTCCGAAATCTACGCGGACGACGCCGGCGAGGTCCACCTCTGGCTGCCCGAGGGCCTCTACGTCGCCACGAACGCCGTCGACGGCGCCAAGTGGACGATCCGCATCGGCCCGGAGGGCGAGACGACCGTCGTCGCGTGGAACGACGACTTCACCGTGAACGGCGTGAACATCGCGGCGCTCTCCGGCGACGGCTGGAACTACGCGAACGGCGTCCTCACCCTCGCCGGCATCGAGCACTACACCCTCCACGGCACGAACGTGGTCGGCGGCGTCCGGGTCCTCGTCGCCGCGGACGCGACGGTCGAACTCTCCGGCGTCTCGGTCCGCTCCGAACGTCCGTTCGCGCTCGGCGACGGCGTCGCGGCGACCGTCCTGCTCTCCGGCCCCGGCAACGCGCTCGTTTCGACGTATTCCTCCAACGCCGGGCTCTTCGTTCCGCATAGCGCCTCCCTGACGATCACGAACGCCACGGACGACGCGCGGCTCTACGCGTGCGGCGGCAGATACGGCGCGGGCATCGGCGCCAACAGCGGCCAGAGCGACCGGCCCGGCGACATCACCATCGCTGGCGGCATCGTCGAGGCGCGCCCCAGCGAAACGAGCGAAGGATACGCCGCCGGCATCGGCGCCGGATTCGCCGGATACAGCGGCCGCATCCGCATCACGGGCGGCAGGGTCTACGCCTACGGATCCCAGAACGGCAGCGGGGCTTCCGCAGGCATCGGCGGCAGCGCCGAACCCTACGACGATTCCAATGGTCTGATCGAGATCTCCGGCGGGACCGTCTACGCCTGCGGCGGCTCCGTGAGCGTCGAGCGCATCGGCGCCGACATCGGCGACGGCACGAGCCAGCGCGACATGCACGACAACAGGAACGCCGTCGTCATCACGGGCGGCAGCGTCGTGCTCGCGCACTTCGGCTCCGAAAAGGGCGGCTTCACGCAGAGCCGGACGGACGAGGAGAACCTGCCGCACGACGCCGCCGGCCGCGTCCTCCACGCCGTCGTCGTTCCGCTCGGCACGCCGGACGCCGCGGCCGAGCTCTCCGACCTCGGCGCCTACGGCACGCGCGACGTCTACGCCGACGCAAACGGCGACGTCTACCTCTGGCTGCCGGACGGCGACTACAGCTTCACCGTGAACGGCCGCGGCTGCACCGCCACCGTAGACGGCGCGGACACTGTTGCCGTTGTCGACCCAGTCGCCCTGGATTCTCTCCACATCGAGAGCATCGAGCTTGTTCCCGGCGCCGTGGTGCTCGTCGTCTCGGCCGAGCCGGACGGATGGATCACGGACATGACTGCGCAGTTGCTGCGCGTCCGCGTGTCTGAGGGGCTTCCACTGCCTGGCGGCGACGCGGCGCTTCTGCCGCAGACGGACGTCGGCGTCTTGGTCAACGACGACGGCACCGCGACGGTGGTAGTCCCGCGAGCGGCGGATGTGCCGCGGACGTTCTATCGCGTCGAGGCGCAGTGAACCGCAGTCCGTGCGGGTTGCGCGAGGGCGGCGTGTCATGGTATAATTTGCGCCAACAAATCTCAAAAAAAGGAGACACTTATGGCGAAGATAGGATTTCTCGGTGCGGGCAAGATGGCGGAGGGCATACTCTCCGCGGTCGCGGACAAGAGCGGCGTCGTGATGGCCGAGAAGGTCGAGGCGCGCGCGAAGGAGCTTGCGCGCAAGTACGGCGTTGCGACGACCGGAGACGCGAAGGAGGTTGTAAGGAAGGCGCGCTTCGTGTTCCTCGCGGTTAGGCCGCAGGACGTCGACGCGCTTGCCGCGGACGTGAAGCCGCTCCTCACCGACCGCCACACGCTCGTCTCCATCGTCGCCGGCAAGACCCTTGCGAAGCTCCGCAAGGCGTTCGGATCGAAGGCGAGGCTCGTGCGCGTGATGCCCAACCTTGCTCTGCGCGCCAACGCCGGCATGTGCGCGATATGCCCCGGACCGAAGACGCCGGAGAAGGACGTGAAGCTCGCCGAGAAGATCCTCGGCGGGGCCGGCGAGACGGTCGTCCTCAAGGAGAAGGACTTCGACGCCGTGACGGCGCTTTCGGGATCCGGTCCCGCGTACTTCGCGTACATGGAGGAGGCTATGGCCGAGGCCGGCGTGAAGCTCGGGCTCAAGAAGCCGGTCGCGAGGCTCCTCGCGGAGCAGACGATGTACGGGACTGCGAAGTTCCTGCGCGAGAGCGGCATGGAGCTGCGTCCCTTCATCGAGGGCGTCTGCACGAAGGGAGGCACGACCGCCGCCGGAATGGAGAAGCTCGACGTCCCGGCGTTCAAGAAGATCGTCGCCGAGACGCTCGCCGCGGCCGCGCGCAGGTCCAAGGAGCTGGCGTAACGGCCTGAAAAAGCAAAAACCCCGATTTTTTCGGGGTTTTCATGGTGGACCGGGCGGGACTTGAACCCACGACCAAGGGATTATGAGTCCCCCGCTCTGACCGACTGAGCTACCGGTCCATTCACTTGCTGGACATTATATCAAATTTGCCCCCTTGCGCGCAAGGGGGAGTTTTTGATATAATTTCCACTCAATACCCGCAATGTGCACAGTTAACAAAGTGGCCGCTTACCACACTTCAGGCGCATTGGGGGACGCAGAAACTGCAATTTTCTAACAAACGACAAAACAAGGTAAGTGTCATAATGAGCGCAGAACGCAAGGTATTCGGCCGTCTTCAGGGCATGGCCGAGACGCCACCGGACCTCATTGAGATCCAGACCAAATCGTATCAGGACTTCCTGCAGGCCGACGTCGAGCCGCAGTCGCGCGAGGACCGCGGTCTTCAGGCGATATTCAAGGAGGTCTTCCCCGTCGTCTCCGGAGACGCGCGCTATTCGCTGGACTTCGTCAGCTACAGGCTCGAGGCCCCGAAGAAGTCGTATCTCCAGGCGCTCATTGACGGCGAGACCTACTCCCGTCCGCTCTACGCGAACTTCCGCCTCAACGATGCGGGCGAGGTCCGCGAGGAGGAGGTCTTCCTCGGCGACATGCCGATGATGACGCCCGACGGCGCGTTCGTGATCAACGGTGCGGAGCGCGTCATCGTCTCGCAGCTGCACCGCTCTCCCGGCATCTCGACCGAGCGCCAGGTGCACGCGAACGGGCAGCCTCTCGTCTCGTGCCGCATCATTCCCGACCGCGGCAACTGGATCGAGATCATGTTCGACACGAACGACATCATGTGGTGCTTCATGGACCAGCGCCGCCGCCGCCGGAAATTCTACGCGACGACGCTCCTCAGGGCCTTCGGCCACGGGTCCGACGAGCAGCTCATGCAGCTCTTCTACTACTTCAAGAAGCTTCCGACGGACAAGAAGTACGCCGACAAGGACCTGAGGCTCCTCGTCATGAAGGACGACCTCGTCGACGCGGCTTCGCAGGCTGTCATCGCCCGTCGCTACGACCCCGTCACCCCTGCGATGATGGAGCAGCTCGCGGCGGCCGGCATCGACCAGGTCGACGTCGTCGACGTGTCGTCTGACAACGGCATCCTCATCAAGACGCTCCGCGAGGACGCTAAGGCGGGCATCCACAACGAGGAGGACGCTCTCAAGGAGGTCTACAAGCGCATGCGCCCGGGCGATCCGCCCACGGCGACGAACGCGAAGCAGATGCTCCGCCGCATGTTCCACGACCTGAAGCACTACGACCTGAGCCTCGTCGGGCGCCACATGATCAACAAGCGCCTGAAGCTCACGGGCAAGGTCGACGAGAACCTCCGCACGCTTTCCGAGGGCGGAGTCGACGTGATCGAGGCGATCCGCCTCCTACTCAAGATCTACACGGGCAAGGACGTGGTGGACGACATCGACCACCTCGGCAACCGCCGCATCCGCACGACGGGCGAGCTTCTCGAGAACGAGTGCCGCAAGGGCCTCGCGCGCACCGAGAGGCTCATCCGCGAGCGCATGACGGTGCACAACCCCGACCAGGGGCCGCTCACCACGCAGCGCCTCGTCAACTCGAAGACGTTCAGCGCGGTTGTGCAGGACTTCTTCGCGCGTTCGCAGCTCTCGCAGTTCATGGACCAGACGAACCCGCTCTCGGCCCTTGCGCACAAGCGCCGTCTCTCGGCACTCGGCCCCGGCGGCCTCTCCCGCGAGCGCGCGGGCTTCGAGGTCCGCGACGTGCATCCCTCGCACTACGGCCGCATCTGCCCGATCGAGACGCCTGAAGGCCCGAACATCGGCCTCATCTCGTCCCTCGGCATCTACGCGCAGATCAACCGCTTCGGCTTCATCGAGACGCCGTACCGCAAGGTCGTCGGTGGAAAGGTGACGGACGAGATCGAGTACCTGCCCGCGGACGAGGAGGAGAAGTACGTCATCGCGCAGGCGAACGCCCCGCTCACGTCGGCGCGCCACTTCGCCGAGGAGCGCGTCACGTGCCGCTTCAAGACTGAGTTCTGCGAAAAGCCGGCGCGCGAGGTGCAGTACATGGACGTTGCGCCGATGCAGGTGATCTCGATCGCCGCCGGCCTCATTCCGTTCCTCGAGCACGACGACGCGAACCGCGCGCTCATGGGCGCGAACATGATGCGCCAGGGCGTGCCGCTGATGTCGACGGAGCGTCCGTACGTCGGGACAGGCCTCGAAGGCGTCTCGGCGAAGGACAGCCGAGTCATCCTGACGGCCCTTGCGGACGGCACGGTCGCGTACGTCTCGGCCGACTTCATCGTCGTCACGTCCGACGGGAAGCTCCCGTCCTCCAAGGACCCGTTCGCGCACGATCCCGCGCACGGCGTGTGGCGCTACGACCTCCAGAAGTTCCGCCGCTGCAACTCCGGCACGTGCTTCAACCAGAAGCCGATCGTCAAGAAGGGCCAGAAGGTCAAGGTGGGCGACTGCCTTGCGGACGGCCCGGCGACGGACCAGGGCGAGCTCGCGCTCGGCAAGAACCTGCTCGTGGCGTTCATGAGCTGGCGCGGATACAACTTCGAGGACGCGATTCTCGTTAACGAGCGCCTCGTGAGGGAGGACATGTTCACGTCGCTGCACATCGTCACGTTCGACTGCGGCGCGAGGGACACGAAGCTCGGACCCGAGGAGATCACGCGCGACATCCCGAACGTCAGCGAGGACGCCCTCAAGAACCTCGGCCCTGACGGCATCGTGCGCGTCGGCGCCGAGGTGAAGCCCGGCGACATCCTCGTCGGCAAGGTCACGCCGAAGGGCGAGACCGAGCTCTCCCCCGAGGAGAGGCTCCTCAGGGCGATCTTCGGCGAGAAGGCAGCGGACGTCCGCGACACCTCGCTCGTCGTCCCGCCCGGAACGACCGGCGTCGTCATGGGCGTGCAGGTTCAGTCCAGCTCCCAGCTCGAGGCCGGAGACGAGAAGAAGTCCAAGCGCGCCAAGAAGGACGCGGAGAAGAAGCGCAAGAACCAGCTCGTCAAGCTCGAGAAGGACCTCGTCGCGAAGCTCGTCGCCGAGATCATGAACGAGAAGGTTCCGGTCGACGTCACTGACACGACCACGGGCGACGTCATCATCCCCGCGAACAAGAAGATCAAGAAGGGCCAGCTCGCCACGCTCGCCAAGGCGCACGCGCACTGGGATATGGACGAAGGCCCTGCGAAGGACCGCATCCTCGGCATCATGGATCCGTTCGAGGCGGAGTTCGCCGCCCTTGAGGATCCCGAGGAGGCCGACGACAACGAGTTCGGCGAGTTCGGCGCAGACGGCGAGGTCGTCAAGCAGGTTCGCGTCTTCCTCGTCGACAAGAAGAACCTCCAGCCCGGCGACAAGATGGCGGGCCGCCACGGAAACAAGGGCGTCGTCTCGCGCGTCCTCCCGTCGTGCGACATGCCGTTCCTCCCCGACGGGCGTCCGGTCGACATCGTCCTCAACCCGCTCGGCGTGCCTTCGCGAATGAACCTCGGGCAGCTGTTCGAGACGTATCTCGGCCTTGCCTGCCGCACGCTCGGCTTCCACGCCGCGACGCCCGTGTTCGACGGCGTCCAGGAGTCGGAGATCGACGACCTTCTCAAGAAGGCCCGCGAGGTGCAGGAGAAGGAGGAGGGCGCTCAGAGCTGGATCTGCCCCGAGGGCAAGACAATCCTCTACGATGGTTTCACCGGCGAGCCCTTCGAGCAGAAGGTCGTGGTCGGCGTGATCTACATGCTCAAGCTCCACCACCTCGTCACGGACAAGATCCACGCGCGTGCGGTCGGTCCCTACTCGCTCGTCACCCAGCAGCCGCTGGGCGGCAAGGCGCAGCTCGGCGGACAGCGCATGGGCGAGATGGAGGTGTGGGCCCTTGAGGCGTACGGCGTCGCCTACGCACTGCAGGAGCTCCTCACCGTCAAGTCCGACGACGTCCAGGGCCGCACGAGGATCTACGAGTCCATCGTCAAGGGCACGAACGTCCTCGACTCCGGAATGCCCGAGTCGTTCTCGGTGCTCATCCACGAACTGCGCGGACTGTGCCTCGACACCCAGCTGCTGGGAGGCGAGGCGGAAGGAAGGCGCAAGTCCGACGGACCTTCCGCGGCCCCGACGGCGCAGGTTCCCGAGGCGAAGGCCTCCGACGACCTCCTTTCGGGTGCGCTCAACCTCCAGTGATCAGTGGTCAGTGGTTAGTGATTAGTGGATAGTACAACAGGGAAACTGAGATGAATCCTTACAACACTTCAGACATATTCGGCGGCTCGTTCAACGCGTCCGCCCACTACGACGCCGTCAAGGTGCAGCTCGCCTCGCCGGAGACGATCCGCAGCTGGTCTCACGGAGAGGTCAAGAACCCCGAGACGATCAACTACCGCACGTACCGCCCCGAGAAGGACGGACTCTTCTGCGAGAAGATCTTCGGACCTACGAAGGACTGGGAGTGCGCCTGCGGCAAGTACAAGCGCATCAAGAACAAGGGCATGGTCTGCGACCGCTGCGGCGTCGAGGTGACGCTCGCGTCGGTGCGCCGCCAGCGCATGGGCCACATCGAGCTCGCGGTCCCCGTGAGCCACATCTGGTTCTTCAAGTGCTCGCCCTCCAGGATGGGCCTGCTCCTCGACAAGACGACGAGCGAGCTCGAGCGCGTGCTCTACTACCAGGACTGGATGGTCATCGAGGCGGGAGACACCGGCCTCAAGGAGGGCCAGATCCTCTCCGAGCAGGAGTACATCGACGCGCAGGAGAAGTACCCCGACGGCTTCAAGGCCGAGATGGGCGCGGAGGCGGTCAGGAAGCTCCTCAAGAAGCTCGACCTCGACGAGCTCATGAAGGAGCTCGAGGAGCAGATGGAGAACACCCGCTCCAAGCAGAACCGCAAGAAGATCGCCAAGCGCATGAAGGTGGTCGAGGGCTTCCGCGTGTCGAACTCCAAGCCCGAGTGGATGGTCCTGGACGTGCTGCCGGTCATCCCGCCGGAGCTCAGGCCTCTCGTCCCGCTCGAGGGCGGCCGCTTCGCGACGAGCGACCTCAACGACCTCTACCGCCGCGTCATCAACCGCAACAACCGCCTGAGGAACCTCCTCGCGCTCAAGACGCCGGACGTCATCATCCGCAACGAGAAGCGCATGCTCCAGGAGGCCGTTGACGCTGTGTTCGACAACGGACGCCACGGGCGCGCCGTCACTGGCCCGGGCAACCGTCCGCTCAAGTCCCTCTCCGAGGTGCTCAAGGGCAAGACGGGACGCTTCCGCCAGAACCTCCTCGGCAAGCGCGTCGACTACTCCGGCCGTTCCGTGATCTGCGTCGGACCTGACCTCAAGTTCCCGCAGTGCGGCATCCCGAAGGAGATGGCCCTCCGACTGTTCGAGCCGTTCATCATCCGCGTCCTCAAGGAGCGCGGCATCTGCCACACGGTCCGCACCGCGCGCAAGATGATCGAGCGCCACGACGACCAGATCTGGGCGATCCTCGAGGAGGTCACGAAGGACAAGACCGTGTTCCTCAACCGCGCGCCGACGCTCCACCGTCTGTCGATCCAGGCGTTCGAGCCGGTGCTCGTCGAAGGCAAGGCGATCCGCCTGCACCCGATGGTCTGCACGCCGTTCAACGCCGACTTCGACGGCGACCAGATGGCCGTGCACGTTCCGCTCTCGATCGAGGCCCAGATGGAGTCGAAGCTCATGATGCTCGCCTCCACGTCGATCTTCTCGCCGGCGAGCGGAAAGTCCGTCATGACGCCTACGCAGGACGTCTGCCTTGGACTCTACTTCCTCACGGTACCCTCGCAGCAGGACAAGCTCGCCGGCAAGATCGCCGGCAAGTTCCCGGCCGGCGAGGAGCACCTGCCGCTCTTCAACGACATCGGCGAGGTCGAGTTCGGCATCGCCGAGGGCGCGATTTCCTACCACTCCAGGATCCGCTTCAGGAACCCCGACTTCGGCACCGTCGGACGCCCCCACGGCGACCCGTCCAAGCGCGTCATCGAGACGACCGCCGGACGCGTCGTGTTCAACAACGTGTGGCCCAAGGAGATGGGCTTCTGGAACGACAAGTGCTCCAAGTCCACGATCGGCAACCTCATCCTCGACTGCCACAAGGTGGCGGGGCATGACGAGACCGTTCTCGCAATCGACCGCCTCAAGACGCTTGGCTACAGCTTCGCGACGATCTCCGGCGCGTCGATGGGCCTCAAGGACATGATCCGCCCGGCCGAGAAGGACGCCGAGGTCGCGAAGGCGCGCAAGGCCGCCGACGAGGTCCAGAAGCAGTTCCAGCAGGGCATCATCACCGACGGCGAGCGCCACAACAAGATCGTCGACATCTGGTCGTCCACGACCGAGAAGGTCGGCGACGAGCTGTACAAGACGATCGACAAGAACATCAGCCCCGAGAACAAGAACCCGACCGAATTGAACCCGGTCTACATGTTCGTCGACTCGAAGGCCCGTGGCTCGAAGCTGCAGATCCGCCAGCTCGCGGGTATGCGCGGACTCATGGCCGCGCCTAACGGCGACATCATCGAGCGCCCGATCACCGCGTCGTTCCGCGAGGGACTGTCGGTTCTCGAGTACTTCATCTCGTCGCACGGCGCCCGCAAGGGTCTCGCCGACACGGCTCTTAAGACGGCCGACGCGGGCTACCTGACGCGTAAGCTCGTCGACGTGTCGCAGGACGTCATCATCACGCAGGAGGACTGCAACACGGTGAACGGCATCGAGGTCGAGGCCATCGTCGAAGGCGACGAAGTCAAGGTTACCCTCGGCGACCGCGCGCTCGGCAGGACCGCCCTCTACGAGATCCGCGACCCCAAGACGGGCGAGACGATCGTCCCCGCGAACGAGATCATCAACGAGGAGGCTTGCGAGAAGATCAACAAGTCCGGCATCGAGAAGGTCTGGATCCGCTCCGGCCTCACCTGCGACGCCGAGCACGGCATGTGCGCGAAGTGCTACGGACGCGACCTGTCGACCGGCAAGGAGGTCGAGATCGGCACGGCGGTCGGCATCATCGCCGCGCAGTCCATCGGCGAGCCCGGCACGCAGCTGACGATGCGTACGTTCCACATCGGCGGAACCGCCTCCGCGACCGCGAAGGTCCCGGAGATCGTCCTCAAGAACGACGGCGTCGCGAAGTTCGTCGACGTGCGCCGCGTGCGCAACGACGAGGGACGCGAGGTCGTCCTCAACAAGAACGGCACGCTCGAGATCTACTCCAAGAGCGGCAACAAGCTCGACACCTACCAGCTCCAGATGGGCACGACGCTTCTCATCGAGGACGGCTCGGAGGTGAAGAAGGGACAGAAGGTCGCGACGTGGGACCCGCACTCCGTGCCTGTTCTCTCCGAGACGGCCGGAACGATTCAGTTCGTCGACTTCGAGGAAGATGTCAGCGTCAAGACCGAGACGGACCGCGCCACCGGCGCGAAGACGCTCGTCGTCCTGCCGACCTCCGAGTCCAATCTCCATCCGCGCATCGAGATCCGCGACGAGAGCGGCGCGATGGTCGACTCGCACGACGTTCCTGAAAAGGCCATCGTCATGGTCCGCGACGGCATGAAGGCCACGGCCGGCATGCTCCTCGCGAAGACGCCCCGTGAAGCCGCGAAGACGCGTGACATCACCGGCGGTCTTCCGCGCGTCGCCGAGCTCTTCGAGGCCCGCCAGCCCAAGGACGCGGCCGAAATCGCGAAGATCGAGGGCGTCATCGAGTTCGGCGAGAACGTGCGCGGCAAGCGCTGCGTGAAGGTCGTCGACGATGTGACGGGACTCGTCGAGGAGCACCTCATCCCGATGGGCAAGCAGATCGTCGTGTTCAAGGGCGACCGCGTGAAGAAGGGCCAGCAGCTCACCGAAGGCCCGGTCATCCCGCAGGAGATCCTCGAGGTCTCCGGTCCGCAGGAGCTCGAGAAGTACCTCGTCAACGAGGTGCAGCAGGTCTACCGCCTCCAGGGCGTCGAGATCAACGACAAGCACATCGAGATCATCGTCCGCCAGATGCTCCGCAAGGTCCGCATCACGAACCCGGGCGACACGGACTTCCTCTGGGGCGAGCAGGTCACGCGCCAGACGTTCCTCAAGGTGAACGAGCAGATGATGGAGGAAGGCCGCCGTCCGGCGGAGGCCCAGCCCGCGCTCCTCGGCATCACCAAGGCCGCGCTCGAGACCGACTCGTTCATCTCCGCCGCGTCCTTCCAGGACACGACGCGCGTCCTCACCGAGGCCGCGACGATGGGCAGGGTCGACGAGCTGCGCGGCTTCAAGGAGAACGTCATCCTCGGCCACCTCATCCCCGGCGGCACCGGCTTCCCGCTCCACCGCTACCTCAAGCTCGTGCCGCTCTGCGACGCGATCTCCGACGAGGACATGGAGCAGCTCCGCGAGGAGCAGCGCAAGCGCCACGAGGAGCTCTACGGCATCCCGGCGTCGGGCCTGCCCGGAGAGGAGAACGACGACGAGTCCGACCTCGGCGAGCCCAACCTCCAGCTCGACACGGGCGACACGTCGGCCGACGGAAACGACATCCAGAACGCCGACGAGATGATCACCGACGGCGCCGACCTCGGCGGAGACGGCGAACTCGTCTGATAGCGCGAAGACAGCGCGACAAGAGGGCGCGGCACATTTGCCGCGCCCTCATTATGCCATGGCTCCACATTTTTAACGAGAAATTTGGTATAATAATAGTGGTCTTAATTGATGAACCAGAGGTAAAGGTCAAAGATGAAAGCGAGAAAAGGCATTTCGTTTCTTGAGTATGCGCTTCTGGCGGCGCTCGTCGGCATCGTCGGAGCCGTAGGCGTCATGAAGTACGGCAAGTCCATAAGCAACTTTTTCTCGGCGCTCGGCGACAAGACGGCCGAGGTGACGCCCAAGACGAAGTAGCGCTCGGCAGGTTTCAAAACGTGGCCGGAAGGTCCGAAAACAAAAAGGAAAAAACAAATGAACAAGCAGAGCAAGTTCCACGCCCGCAAGGGTGCAACATTCATCGAGTACGCGCTTCTCGCCGGGCTCGTCGCCATCGTCGTCGCGGCCGCGGCGATGTTCTTCGGCGACGACCTCAAGAAGCTCTTCTCGTCCGAAGGCGAACAGGCCAAGGCGGTCACGGAGAGCGTCAAGACCGTCGACCTCACCAAGACGCTGAAGGACGCCAACAACGGCGGCGGACAGCAGCAGAAGAATCCGTAACCGGATGCTGAAGCGCTTCAGGCGGCGACTCGTGTCGGAACGGGCGAGCGTGTATCTCGAATATGCGCTCGTGAGTTCCGTTACCATCGGAGTCGCCGTCTTGGCGTTTAATCCCGACAGCTGGTTCTTCAAGGGACTGGGGCTTGACTACGCCTTTCGCGAGATGATGATCAAGCTTCCGATATTCTGATGCCGATAGTCTGGATAACTCTGCCTTTCATACTTGCCTTCGCCTGCTACGGCGAAATCAGGGAGAGGCGCATCCCAAACTGGCTCACGCTGGGCGCGATTGCGCTTGGTCTTGGCGCGGCTGTCATAGAGGGCGGCGTCGAGGGGCTTGTCGATTCCGCTCTCGGGCTGGCACTTGCGGGGGGGCTGTTCCTCCCGTTTTGTCTTCTCGGGGTCGTCGGCGGAGGCGACATGAAGCTCATGGCGGCGGTCGGCGCGATAGTCGGCTGGCCGATGGCGCTGAGGGTCGTCTGCGATACCTGCATCGCCGGCGGGCTCATCGCCGTCGCGATGATGGCGTGGAAGGGCATGCTGCTCACGACGCTCGCGAACGCGTTCCGGATAATCTTCGGGATGCCGCGCCGCAGCCAGGGCCTGAGGAATCCGCCGATGGTCCCGTACGCCCTCGCGATAACGATCGGCACCCTCGTCGCCGTGTTCATCCAGGAGTTCTAGTGGAGCGCCGTGTTCAAGTGGCTGACGAGAAACGACGGACGGCGGCGCATTGAGCGCGCGAAGAGGCGGATCGCCTCCCCGCGGGCCTCGGTGTTCACCGAGTTCGCCATCGTTATGCCCGTCGTCGCGATGATCTGCAGCGCGATGATCGAGATCGTCGGCTTCTGGGACGCACAGGTTATGGCGAACCACGCCGCCTGGCAGGTCGGGCGCATCGTCATGGTCCGCGGCTCCGACGGGCTCGTCTTCTCCTCGTCGCTCGACAAGAAGTCGAAGACGGGCATCAAGGGCAGCAAGATGCCCGACGTCCTCAAGAAGATGCTGGGCGGGCTCGACACCGTGATAAAGGGCGCGAACAAGTTCAACAACCGCGGCAACATAGCGACGATGTTCCTGATGTCCACCTGCGGCATAGGGTACTTCGGCGCGAGTCCGGGCCAGACGCTTTCGGACGGCTTCACGTCGCTGTGCAAGTCTGTCGTGACCGCGCTGACCGAAGACATCCCCAAGTGGATCAAGGAGGGGGTCAAGGCAAAGCTTCCGACCACTTCGAAGAGCGGCGATAGCGGCATCGGCGCCTTTGTCCAGAACCTCGTCAACGGGATCGTGGACAAGATGACCGAGTGGGCGCTCAAGCCAATAGCGAACGGAATGCAGAAGCTGCTGCAGAAGGCGTTCGACTCGATCTTCGGCAAGGACGGCGCGAAGATAGACAGCCTCTTCAGCGGCAAGGGCGCCGCCGCGCGCTACGCGCGGCAGATGTACGGCGCGGCCTCGCGCATAGCGCGCGCGAAGGACAAGACGGGCAGGGAGGTGCTCGAGGTGACCGACATGGACGACTTGCAGGGCGGCTTCCTCTTCGCGAAGAACAGCAACCTCGGCCGCCTCGTGTATCCGCAGGTCTACGACAAGGAGGGCAAGAGCGACGGATACTTCGTGACGAACGCCCACGGCTGGCCTGCGAACAACGGCGGCCTCGCCATGGTGCACGTCGAGGTCAACTGGCCGTACGAGAGCGGATGGCTCTTCCCCGTCGTCTCGGGATACGGCGCCGGCAAGTCGAAGGCCCCCGTCGCGAAGGGTCACAGCATGGTGTTCCCGCAGCCGGACATCCAGAACGAGCACCTCTACTCCGAGGGCGCGTCCGCCTACGACGAGGGCTCGTACACCAACAACGCCGCGATGGCCGAGCTCGACGACCTCGCAAAGGAGATGAAGAACTACCTCAAGTTCGTCAAGTTCGGCATGAAGTACAGGATCTGCGCCGAAACGATCACGCTCGGAGACGACGACTGGTACGCGAAGTCCTGGAAGCGCTGCACCGAGCTGAAGGACATGTGGGGGCTCGGCAAGGGTGAATGCGGCGGAGACTACGGTAGCTGCTGGAGCGCGATCACCGACGGCAAGGCGCAGGATGCGTATCTCTCCGACCTCAACGGCTATTTCAGTCCGGTGAGCTACCGCTACCGCGACTACTTCTACTGGGACGGCGAGGTTCCATGGGAGAAGCCGTTCAACTACCAGCGCGAAGAGGTGCTGAGGCATCACAGGCGGTACATGCCGAGCATCGCGTACAGCAACGGCAACTCCCAGTTCGGCGCGTGGTTCGCGCAGAACAAGTCGCTCACATGCGACGACTCCACGTACAACTGGTTCGTCTCCGGACAGAGCGCATTCTTCTCCATAGCCAACGGCATCGGAAAAAACGCGGCGGCTCTTTCGTCCGCGTTCGGCCCCGGGAAGTTCGACTCGAACAAGGCCGTGTCACAGATCATCGCCTTCGCCTCCCGCAACAAGGTGAATGTGCCAAACATGGTGAAATGGACCGAGGGCGCGGACCTTGCAGCGTGGACGCAGAAGGAGAAGGAGCTTCAGAAGGCCGCAGAGAAGGCGGACAAGTCGTTCGCCGTGATAAAGAGCCTCATCGAGCGGGAGATACACGACATAGAGGACATCGAGAACGGCAACGCGAACTGGACGGGCGACGAGGGAGATCCCGTGTACGATCCGTCGGACGAGGCCGCGATGAAGGATCCGAAGGCCCTGGCGAAGAAGGCCCGCGAGAAGTGGACCACAATGAAGAAGAAACTCAAGAAGAAGCTCGGCGAGGTCGATGCGGCGGCCGTGGCGCTGCGCGACGAGTGGAACGCCTATGTCAACGCGGCGAACAAGTTCAAGCAGGACCGGCAGCAGTGTGTCGTCGACGGCTATGTTGACGCATGCATCAAGCTGATGGCGAAGAGAAGGAGCCTGTCGGTGCTGGACGCGGCGCACGACGCGTCGTTCAAGTTCCCGAAGGACTGCGTCGCCTACGACATCGTCAAGAGCACGGCCGACATGCGCGCGAAGGTGGAAAGCTACATGAAGAAGGCAGACGACGCATACCAGCGGGAGGTAGAGTACGGCGCCCTGCTCGGGCTGGCGAGCGCGAGCCGCGCCGAGAAAGAAGGCAAGTCGATCGACCAGATTGTGGATGCCGCGGACGGCATTGACGACGACAAGCCCGGCTCGCTCTCCGCAGGCAGCGACACCGGCAAGATCATCGACAAAGACCGCCAGGAATATTCGGGAGGCGAGTGGAAATGGAAGTGAACGGAGATCTAATGCTCTCACGGTTATCCTCCGAGCGCGGGAGCGTAGGCGTCGTGGTGGCGCTCGTCATCTTCGTCGTCATGGGGATGCTCACGATGACGTGGAACACCGCACAGCTCTCCAAGGCGAAGATGCGGCTCCAGAACGCCGCGGACTCCGCCGCGCTCGCGCACGCCGTCTGGCAGGCGCGCGGCATGAACGTCGTCCAGAACATAAACGACGAGATGTACGAGGCGCTCTCGCTCGCCGCCAAGCTGAGGAGCGTCGCGAGGGTGATAGAGCCGATCGCGATCGCCTTCGACGCTGCGGCCAACGCGCCGTTCGTCGGAATCATCTTCAAGGGGCTCGCCATCGCTGCGCACACGATCGGCATACTCACGGGAGGGACGGCTGGATGGCTCGCCGCCCGAATATGCAACATGTTCCTTAAGTACATAGCGAAGATATACGTCTACGGCTCGGCGCTCTTAGGCGTGTGGAACGCCCAGCAGCTTGCGGCCGACAACGAGGCGGACCCGCTGGCGACGCTGAACACGTCGTCCAGTTCGGGCGACCCGAACACGTGGCACTTCGGCATATACGCGCTCGGGCTTTCGTGGCCGCTCAAGGACGCGTTCATGCTTCCGCTCGAGGAGTCCGCGAAGAGCGAGGTCGGCAAGTCCCCGTGGAAGGAGGGCGAGATCAAGATATTCGAGAAGTCGACAAGTCCGTGGAAGGCGATATACAGCTTCACCGGGGCCGGCAAGGCGTGGGAGATAAAGCCGTACGTCTCCAAGCGCGGCAGCAAGGAGGGGATTAAAGTCGAGGAGAAGAAGGACAAGGAGGGGAAGAAGACGACCGAGGTGGACGACAACGGCGTGCTGCCTGGCCCGACGATGTGGATCGCCTTCAAGCTCGGTGGGAACATCCAGACGCTGCCGTTAGACGGATTCTGGAACTCAGGCGACAAGGACCGCTGGACGCATAAGCTGCCGATGTTCGCCGTCGCGGCGGCGCAGTGCGTGACGGGCGACGTCATACCGCATTCGAAGAAGATCGAGAGCGGCAAGACGAACCAGCGTCCGTCCGGCTTCGGCGTCGGCGCGACGGCGAAGCTCGTGCCGGTGTCGGAGGTGTTCTACAAGATGGGCAAGGCCGGTGGATATGTGGTCGATGCGTTGATTTACCACTGAAGGGTTGAAAGGTTGAAAAGTTGAACAAGGTGAAAGAGGAAAGCATGGCGAAGAAGCTGAGGAGACGGCTCGCGGGGGAGCGGGCGGCCGTCATGCTCGAGTTCGCCTTCGTGGCGCCGCTGGTCGTCATGACCGTGGCGTTCGCCGCCGACTTCACCCGCATCCTCCGCACCGAGCAGCAGCTCGAGATCGCGACGCGCCTCGCCGCGGACGTAGAGGCCCACATGGCGAACTACTACGGGAAGGATCCGTGTCCGAGCTCCGCCGCAAAGCGGGTCGCGAAGTTCTATCTCGCGGACGTCGCGGAAGTCGTCGAAAGCACGGACGACGTCTACATAAAGGGTTCGTGCCGCGTCATAAAGAATCCGGTGTCGTACGCAGTGGACAAGGTGCGCGCCTTCCTCGACGGGAGCATGTTCCAGGACAGCAACGTATTCCTCAAGCTTGTCGGCAAGATACTCGGCGGATTGATGAACTTCATAACGTTCGGCACGCTCGACTATGTCCTAGACGTTGTTCCGCACGACCGCGAGGTCATGATGACGACGGCGGTGTACATTCCGACCGTCCTTCCTGCAGGGGCGTACGGATGGCTTGGCATAGCCGGACACGAAAAGGGGAAGATAGGCGTCGGGCAGTTCACTGCAGACCTCGAGGGCGGAGCTGCGGCGACGGCGTGGAACCTCAAGGTCAATCCGGCGAAGCGCCACCGCGTGTACTGCCACATGCCGGTGGTGGATTCCGTCCCGATCGCGCCGCAGACATACGTCAGGAAGTTCAAGGCGTGGTGCGCCAAGCAGCCTTTCCTGAAAGGACTCGTGAAATGAGGGAGAAGCTGACCAGAACAGTCCTTTCGCTGCTTGCCGTGTTCGCGGCTGTCTTCGCGTTCCGCTGGACGGTGCGCACGGCTCTTACGCGCGTTTACAGGGCGGAGAGCACAGTGCGTCCGCTCGAGGTCGCGGTGGAGCCGGCGGACAAGGTGCACGACCTCGCAAGAATCGTCCCGAAGGAGCTCGAGGTCAACATCGCGGGGCTTTCCGTGCGCAGGCGCGCGGAGCGGATGCACATGCCGTATGCGCTCGCCGTGGACATGGCGGAGCAGAAGGCGCTGAGCGCAGGTTGGGAGAGACTGGACGACGAGAATGCGCTCGAGCTGAAGAATCTTTCGGGGATGGAGCGCGTGTACAAGACGCCGGAGGGGTCCATTGTCCTCAGGGAGATCAGGCCGGTAGTAGGCGACGATTCGCTGATGGAGGACTTCGTCGTTCCGGCGGAACTCGTTCCGTCCGAAGGCGAGACGGTGACGCCCGACATCCTCGCGCGGCGCTCGGCGAGGCACGTGAAGGACATGATGCCGGCCGTGGTGCGCGACGTCGTGGTGGGGAGTCCGCTCCTCACGGAGCTCGTCGAGCGCGGCGAAGGCGCCGCGTTCATCGTGCACTGCGTCGCCGACATGTCCGCGAAGTCGGCGGAGAAGGCCGTGGAGGACGCGGCGGGGAAACATGGATGGACCGAGGCGCGGATTCCGAACGCCCCGGACGGCGCGCCGAAGTCCGGCTGGACGAAGCAGAACCTGACCATGCACTTCGAGGCCGTGCAGCGTCCGGGCGGCTTCGAATGCGACGTCGACTACCGCTTTACCGACGACGAAGCCTACATTTCAAAGAAAGGAAAGACAAATGAAGACTGACAACAACACAAAGATCGCCGCAGTCGCGGCGGTGCTGGTGGGGCTGTTCGCGGTCATTGCCGTGAACAAGTACATCGCGACGAAGACCGCTGTCGCGCCGACGCCCAAGGCGTCGATACTCGTCGCGACAATGGAGATCAAGGAGGGGTCGGAGATAGGCGAGGAGATGCTCGGCTCGGCGGAGATACCGTTCGAGTCGCTCTCCAACATGCACATAGCGCTTCCGGCGAAGGACGACCCCGGCTACCAGAAGGCGCTTTCCGACGCAATCGAGAAGATCGTGAAGCGCAAGGCGAAGCGCCTCATCGCGGCGAACACGCCAGTCTTCTGGATCGACATCGAGACGGAGCCGAAGACGCCGTTCACGGACCTCATCGCGGACGGATGCCGCGCCGTCACCGTTCCGGTCGACTCGGTGAGCTCCGTCTGCGGCTTCATAAAACCCGGCAGCCGCATCGACGTCGTCCTGACCGCGACGGAGGAGGGTCTCGGGCTCGTCACCGGCCAGGCGGCGAAGGAGACGGGCTCGCGCATCGTCTCGAGCGTGATACTGCAGAACGTCCCCGTCATCGCGACCGACCGCGAGTACGACCTCCAGAGCGAGTCGTCCGGATACGGGACGATGACGCTCTCGCTCCCGACGAAGGCGGCGATCATGCTGGTGCAGGCGCGCACGATGGGCCAGATCACGTATCTGCTCAGGAACATGCGCGACACGAAGACGACTCAGGACCGCACCGGAGTGACGGTCGCGCCGGGCAGCTCGTTCGGCGAGACGGTGAAGTCGTTTCAGTAGTCGTTAGTTGTTAGTCGTTAGTCATTAGTCGTTAGTCGTTAGTGAAAAGGAGGAGGCGGAAAATGAGAGCTGGTAAAACATTTGTGATCGCGGGTGCGGCGCTGCTTGCCGCGTTCGCGGCGGACGCGGCGGTCGTCCGCAAGCTTCCGGACATGACGGTCGTGGAGAGCGAGACCGTCGCTACGGACGCGCTCAAGGCGACGTCGGTGAGGAGCTCGAACGACTCCGTGTTCATCGCGGCGCTCAGGGAGAGCGGCGAGGCGGTCGTCTCGGGCGTGCGGCTCGGCGAGGCGCAGCTTTCGTACGTTGACGAGCGCGGCGTATACGCCGCGCGCACGGTCACGGTGGTGCCTTCCTACTGGGACGTCCTCAGGGGGATGTTCTCCGAGGATCCCGAGATATCGATCTCCATCATCGGCGACAAGGTCGTTGTGGGCGGCTCCACCGCGAACGTCGACACGCTGCGCCGCGTCGAGACCGCCAGGGCGCTCGACACGGCCCGCATCGTGGCGCAGGTCACGTACTCGACGGCGCAGGTCGGAGACCTTGTGAAGGACTTCCTCGCGCGTTCCGCGATAACCAACATCGCCGTGAACGTCGTCGGACGGGAGGTGTGCCTGTCGGGCAGGATGTACGACACGCAGTCCATCGAGCAGCTCAAGAAGCGCGTCGAGGGATTCGTCAAGGACTTCCCCGGAATCACGGTCAACACGGACAACCTCCGGATATACAAGCAGCAGATCCTGATCAGCATCGAGTTCGTCGCGTACAGCGACACGATGTCGCGCAACCTCGGCTTCTCCGGCCCCGATTCGATAACCGCGTCCGCCGACTGGAACTTCGGCTACCAGCACTCGAAGAACACGGGCGGCTCCAGTTCGTGGGGGCGCACCCACGAGGGCAAGGACAGCGGCAGCACCAAGACCGGCTACGAGATGTCCCAGGGCGCGCAGGGCGGCGATCCGACCAGGACCCCGACCGACAGCCAGTCGCTGGAGTCGGCGATCACGCGCACCCTCACGGGCGACGCGAAGAAGGACGGCGACTGGAAGCATACCTGGAACGGCGGCGCGAACGTCAAGGTCGACGGCGTGAAGGCGACGGTGAACCTTCTCAAGAGGAGCGGCGCGGCGAAGAGCGTGTATTCGACGACGCTCTCTACGCAGAGCGGAATAGAGGCCGAGTTCCAGAACGGCGGCACGATCCACAGGTCCACTACGCCGGGCATGGGCTCGAGCGGCGAACTGGTGTCGATCGAGTACGGATACATAATCAAGACGACTCCGCTCATCGTCGACGAAAACACCGTCAACCTCGACTTCACCCTCGACAACAAGCAGCCGATCACGCGCGATTCGGCGGACATCGAGATATCGCGCTACCAGACGAAGTCCAAGTACCTGGTGCGCCCGGGCGAGTCCATCATGCTCTCCGGCTACAAGTACAACTACGAGAGCGAGGACAAGAAGGGCACGCCGTGGCTGTCGAAGATACCATGGATAGGCGAGAGGCTCTTCGGCAACACGAACGACGACCTCAAGATGAACGAGATGCTTCTCGTCGTCACCGTCGACTGGGCGATAGAGGACGCGAGCGAGGGCGCCGCCGTGCGCATGAACGAGATGAAGGACCGCAAGGTCGAGGTGGAAATGCCGTGATGAAGCCGCTTATATTCACGCAGGGCGGCAAGCGCATCGCGACGCTTACGCCGCAGGAGGGAAAGGACGGCGAGGTGTTCACCCTCGGCTCGGCCGCGTCGTGCGACGTGGTCGTGTCGTCGGAGTACGCGCTTGCGCCGCAGCAGGTGTCGTTCGCGCCGCACGGAAGCGTGTGGTGGATCGGCGACGCGGCGGCGGACGGAAGGCTCGAGGTCAACGGACGCCGCACGGCGCTCGAGGCGCTCGTCGGGAAGGCGTCCATAAAGGTCGGCGACTTCGAGTTCGAGGTCGCGTGCGAGGCTTCCGGCGAGCGCAAGAGCCGCCGCGAGTCCGCTTCCGACATCCTCTACTCCCATGCGCTCGCGAGCCTGTCGCGCAACCTCGGCGACTCGACGTCCGCGGACGTGGAGGAGCTGGAGCGCCGCATCGGAGCGTCCCTGGACGAGATCGTCGCGCGCGGCATACCGGAGCTCGAGGGCCTCGGCGAGGGTGTCATCGGGGAGCTCCGCCGCGAGACGATGGAGGACATGCTCAGGCTTGGTCCGCTCGAGCCGCTGATCGCGGACGACTCGATCACCGAGATCATGGTGATCGACTACCGCCACATCTACGTCGAGCGCAAGGGAAAGGTAGGCCTCACAGACAGGCACTTCCGCGATCCCGGACACCTCATCCGCGTCATCGAGCGCATCGTCAACAAGGTCGGCAGGCGGATCGACGAGTCGAGTCCGCTCGTGGACGCCCGACTCGAGGACGGCTCGCGCGTGAACGCAGTGATCCCGCCAATCACCCCCGACGGCGCGTGCCTCACGATACGAAAGTTCGGCAAGTCACTCTTCACGCTCGACAAGCTCGTGTCGTTCGGCTCGATGAGCCCCGAGATGATGAAGTTCATCGACGCATGCGTGGCGCTCAGGAAGAACATCGTTGTCTCGGGCGGAACGGGCTCCGGCAAGACGTCGCTCCTGAACGCGATCTCGCTGTGCATCGGCCCCGCCGAGCGCATTATCACGGTCGAGGACTCCCTCGAGCTGAAGCTCCAGCAGAGCCACGTCGTGAGGATGGAGGCGCGCCCAGCGAACGCGGAGGGCAAGGGCGAGGTGTCGATACGCGCGCTCGTCAAGAACTGCCTCAGAATGCGCCCCGACCGCATCGTCGTCGGCGAGTGCCGCGGAGGCGAGGCTCTCGACATGCTCCAGGCGATGAACACGGGCCACGACGGATCGCTCACGACCGTGCACGCGAACACCCCGTCCGACACCGTGGCGCGTCTCGAGACGCTGTGCCTCATGGCCGGCATGGACATGCCGCTATCCGCGATACGCGCCCAGATCGCGAGCGCGGTGTCGATCATCGTGCAGACCGCGCGACTCTCGGACGGCTCGCGCAAGACGATCGAGATCGCCGAGGTGTGCGGACTGGACGAGAACGGCAACGCGAAGCTGAGGACGCTCTTCGAGTTCAAGCGCGAAGGCGTGGACCCCAAGACGCGCAAGGTGCTCGGACGCCACGTCGTCGTCGCGAAGCCGACGTTCCTCGAGGACTTCCGCCTGCGCGGCGTGGAGCTGGACGAGTCGATATTCGAGGGGGTGTAGCTTATGCCGCTGGACCTTGCAATCGCATTCGCAGCGCTTTTCCTGATGGCGGTTCTCGCGGGAATCGTCGTCAGGGGGCTTCTCGCCGCGTCGAGGCGCGGGCGCGGAGACGACGACGTCATGGCGATGGCCGCGCGCGTCGGCGATACGCGCATGCCGGAGTTCATCGCGGCCAGCATGCGCAGGAGAAGGGCGGAGAAGGTCCGCTCCGAGCTTCCCGACGCACTGGACATGGTGTCCAACTCGCTCTCCGCGGGCCTGACGCTTCCGCAGGCGCTCATGCGAAACCTTTCGCACTTCCCTCCGCTCGTCTCGGAGGAGTTCGCGCGCATCCTGTACGACACGCGGCTCGGCTACTCCATCGGTGGCGCGTTCGACAACTTCGCGAAGAGGCTTCCGATACCGGACGTCCAGATGGTCGTGATCGCGTCGAAGATCGGCGTCGCGCACGGCGGAAACCTCGCGGACAGCTACAGGATGCTCTCGACGCTCCTCAGGGACAACATGGCTTTCGAGTCCGAGCTCAAGGCGATGACGACCGAGGGACGCATGCAGGCTCTCGTGATGAGCGCGCTCCCTGCGGTGATGATAGTCCTCCTCGGACTCGTCAAGCGCGATCTCGTCGCGCCGCTCTTCACGACGGGGCTGGGCCTGGGTGCGCTCGCGGTCCTCGCGACGATGCAGGTGCTGGCATATTTCTGGATACGAAAGATCGTGGACATAAAGGTGTGACGCCATGAATACAGACATCATAGTCGCATTCGCCTGCGCCGCCGTGTCCGCGGCCGCGCTCGCCTATCTGCTTGTCAGGGGGCTGCTCGGTTCTGCGGCCGCGGGGCAGCAGCGCCCCGGCTCGTCGATAAGGATGCTCCTCGCTCCGATCGCGCACTTCTTCGAGGGACGCAGGGGAAGGGACCTGGAGCTCAACCGCACGCTCGAGCGCTTCGAGAAGCTTGTCGTCCAGTCGGGCGGAAAGTTCCTCGACGGCGCGACGGCGGGAGAGGTTTTCGCGGCGCGCTTCGTCTTTCCGGTCGCGGCAGTCGCCGTGATCGCTCCGCTCGGTGCGCTTCTGCGCATTCCCGGGTTCTTCGTCATGTGCGCCTCGCTGTTCTTCGCGGTGCTTATGTACTCCTATCCCGAGTCCGGGCTCAAGGCCGCCGCCGAGGAGCGCACGCGGCGCTTCACGCGCGACCTCCCGGGCTCGCTGGACGTCATGCGGCTCGTCGCGCAGTCCGGGGGAGACCTGCTCTCCGCAATCCGGGCCGTGCTCGAGGTGATGGGCGCAGGACCTGTCCGCGACGAGCTTTCGCGCGTCGTCGCGGAGGTGACCATCGGCACTTCGCTCGCGGCGGCGCTCAACAATGTCGCGGCGCGCGTCGGAACTAACGAGGCGAACGCCGTGTTCTCGACTCTCGCGCAGTCCCTCGAGATGGGAACGTCCGTCGCCGAGAACCTTCAGAGCGCGGCGCAGCTCATCCGCCACTCCGCGCGCGTGAGGGCGCAGGCGCAGGCTCAGAAGGCGGTGGTGAACATGTCGTTCCCGCTGCTGCTGCTGATACTGCCGGGCGTATTCATCGTCCTTTTCGCCCCGCTCGTGATTCAATACGTAAACAGGTGACAAGCCATGCAGAAAAACAGTAACAAACCGGTTCTTGTGCCGACGGCCTACTCGGCCCGCACTGCGCTCTGGACGCTGGCGCTCGTCGTGCTGTTCGCCGCGCTCCTGTGGGACTACTGCGCCTGGAGCTCGCTTTCGAAGTCGAGCGCGAAGCTGAAGGAGCCCGTGCAGGAGACGGTCGAGATGCCGCTGTACACGGTCAGGCTTCCGCTCGGATGGGAGGCCTACGCGAAGGACGGCGACGCGCTCGCCGTGTTCCGCAGGAAGGGTGAGGACGTTCCGCTCGTATTCTGCTACGCGGAGCGCGGCGAGGAGTTCGCCTTCCACGCGCTCGACGTGAATCCCGTCATCGTGTTCCACCTTGTCGAGGAGGACATCAGGGCCGCGCACATAGACGGCATTCCGGACCCCATGCAGATGAAGGTGGTCGGGACGGAGCTTCTGACGGTGCGCCCCGGAATCTCCGCCGTGAGGATGCTCTTCGACATCGGCGAGCGCAACGGCGAGGCGATGGTCTTCTACGCGGGAGACGTGCGCTACGTGCTCTGGGGCCTCTGGCTGGACGAGGACCTCGAGTCCGCGCAGGACGTGCACCTGTTCTTCCGCCGCATCTTCGACAGCTTCGAGATGCCGGAACTCTGCGAGCTGATCGACCGTCCCGTCGTGGACTCCGGCACGTTCACCGCCGAGCAGAACGCGGAGACGCTGCGCCATGTCGGACGCGAGATCGCGTTGTGGCGCATGTTCGCCGAGCGCGCCGAGGCGGAGCCGGAGACGGCGCTTCTCCCGGCGCTCGTCCACTACCGGGAGGCGCTGCGGCTGCTCTCGTCCATCAGGCAGGAGAACGTCGCGCTTGGGTCCGAGGACTTCAAGCTCTTCCAGCGCCTCAGGGAACGGCGCCGCAGGGACGTAGACGAGTGGTTCGTGGTCCTAGACAAGGCAGTCGCCATGGGCGACTGGGAGAAGGCGCGCAGCCAGGCGAAGTGGATAATCTCGCACGCCACCCTCAACGGAGAGCGTCCGGACGTGCGGCGCGCGGCGGACATCCTCGCGGCGAAGATCCCGGCCGAGGAAAGCGCAAACAACGACTGAACCGCAATACAGGAGTTTCGACATGCAGGAAAAACTGAAGATATTCTCCGCAAGCGGAGAGGTCGTGCTGGAGGCGGACCTCGCGGGGGTCGAGAAGCCCCTCATGATTCTGTCCGGCGAAAGGCCCGGGCTCGTGGAGACCGTGCCGCAGGGCGCGGAGGTGATCGGGGCGCTCGTGCGCGACGAGGACGGATGGACCCTCGCGTCCGCGAGGCAGGACATGCCCGTGTCGTCCGGACCCAAGACCGGGGCGGACTTCCACCTCACGGCAGGCGTCCCGTGCGCGCTCGGCCCGTGGGCTTTCCGCATCGAGCGCGAAGGCGTTGCGACGGGCACTGTCCTCCTGTGGCGCGTCGGCTCGAGCGCGGTCGCGGCCGATCCGCTCGTGCCGGGGCGGAACGTCGTCGCGGCGGGGCTGGGCGGTGCGTATTCGGTGAACCCCGCGGTAGGGGGCGAGGAGCTCTGCTCGATATTCCCGACCGCCGACGGAGTGGACGTCTCGTCGGCGGACAACTCCGCGCAGCGGCTCTCGGTTCCGTTCGCCGCGCTGTTCTCCGTCGGCGCCTTCCAGGGGATGGCCCTCGCTGCGGAGGACGCGGCGAAGGCCGTCGCGAGCGGGAGTCCGTTCTCCTGGCCGTCGCGCGGGACGCGCACTGGGCTCATGGCGGCGATGCTCGTCGCCGGACTCGCCGCGCTCGCCGCCCTCGCAATGGTGAAGAAGACGAAGTCCGTCGACGAACAGGTCGCGGCGCGGCACGGTCCGGAGCTGATCGAGCGCGAGCTTGCCGGAGACGACGCGAAGGACACGGACGAGGATGCGCTTGTCTTCGAGAACTCGTTCTACAGGTCGCTTCCGCTGATACTGAAGCCCGACCGCTCTTCGATAACGCTTGACCTCCTGCGGCGCGGACGCGAGATCGTTGGGAACGTGGGCGGCGTAAAGGCCGAAGACAACCGCATCCTGATAAAGGACATGATCCGCTTCCTGGAGGAGGTAGACTCCATCCAGGCCGCCGCGCACAAGGGCGACTGGGCGCAGCTCAAGGACACCCTCGCCTCCGCGGACAGGACGATGTTCACGCGCTGCGACGCGGACCGGTTCTACGACGACGCGCAGAAGATAGCCGACTTCGTGACGGACGCCCTGCCGAAGTTCTTCTTCGCCGTGGCGAACAAGGACGCGTGCACGCTGCAGAACGAGGGCGAGCGGCTGAACGCGTTCTTCGAGGCGTTGAAGGACAACATGTTCATGGCGGGCGAGATAGTGCGCCGCGAACGCGACAGCGCACAGGTCCGTTGGGATGCGCTGTCCGCCTACATCAAGGCGCGAAAGGATTTCATGGAATCCCCGGACGGGACGTGCGGCGAGCTGCGCGACGCCTGGGCGGATCTTGTCGACGCGTTCGAGTCGGAGGAAGGGACGTTCTCCGCCATGCTCGCGCGCGAACGGTCCGAGCTTGCGGAGGCGATTCTCGCCCATTCCAGTGACGCGAAGGCCGCGACGCTCGTAAACCTCTGCTCGCTCGGCGAGGCCGTCGGCGTCGAGAACGCGAGGCTTGCCGAATGGCGCGTCCGCGCGATCGAGATACGGCGCGAGCTACTTGCGAAGTACCGCGAGAAATACTCGGAATACCGCCTGCGCTCGACGGTGTCGCCGGGAGACCCCGAGACGCTGGCGATACTCGACGACATGATCGCCATCGGACTCGACGAGAACCAGTACCACAAGTGGGCGCTTCGCGAGAAGGAGCGCGTGACGGGCAGGAAGGGGGATGACGGAAAATGATAAGAAAGATCAACATAGCGCTGGCAGTTCTCTTCGTGGCAATGTTCGCCCTGAAGGGTCTCAAGACGGCCATGCAGTCGGGCGGAGCCCCCGCTGCGCGGGAGGAGACCGCCGAGCCTTCGGGCGACGTGTCGGAACTCGCTCTGCACGTGTACTACGAATACTGGGCTGGCTACACGCTGGAGAACCCTATCTCCAACAGGAACGGAGTCCTCCTTGACATGGTCCGCGCCGTGTTCCCGAACGCGACGTTCAACTTCGTGCACGGAGACGTCTCGAACGTCGTGGAGAAGCTCCGCACCGACAGCCGCGCAGTCGTCGTCGGCTTCGGCGATCACACGGCGCTCGCGGAATTCCCCGTGGCCCCGACGCCGCTCATGAACTGTCCGCTCGTGCTGATGACGCTGCGGACGAATCCCTGGCACTACACCGACTTCTCCTCGCTGACGAACCTGAGGATCGTCGCGAACGATGCGTTTCTCGACTACACAGACATCCGCAGCCTCAAGAAGCTCA
>Ga0129306_1001367_pt1 | contig 27922 bp, 26 predicted proteins | sample P827metagenome_FD_94438 | JGI IMG/M metagenome (GOLD analysis project Ga0129306, IMG submission 94438) | Capybara group fecal microbial communities from Wisconsin, USA - P827 metagenome | ecosystem: Host-associated > Mammals > Digestive system > Large intestine > Fecal | place: USA: Wisconsin...
CAAAGTTCCAACATCCCATTCTCCAGAATTCTCATCATAATCCCCATTAGACCTGACAAAAATCAAGGATTTAGGAAGCAAATCCCTAACAACAACACCAGTAGCAACATCAGGACCATAATTTGTTACGGTTATTGTCCAATTTACAATATCGTTAATGTTTGCAACAGATGCATTAACAGATTTTACAACAGCCAAATCACATGCTGAGTCGACATTTATTTCGGATTGATCATAGTTATTTGTTAAATTATAATCATACTCGTTCGAAGTTACATTTACTTTATTGATTATATTTCCTGTTTTATTTACAGTAGTTCTAATATTTATAACAAATATACCGCCAACTTCTAAAAAATCTATCTTTAAGATTCCAGTTGTGTCATTATATTCTCCCTTAGAATCATCGTCAAGATAAATTAAGCCATCAGGCAATACATCCCTTACAGTAATATTTGTAGCATTATTTGGACCATTGTTTGTAATGTTTAATGTCCATACCACCACATCATCAAAATTTATAACATCTGAATTAACTGTTTTCCTTACTTTATCATCAACTTGAGGAATAACAGAAAATGTTGTTCTATTAGTTATTTCTTTATAATATTTGTCTTCAGAGTGTTTTGCAGTTACATAATATTTTCCAACTTTTAAATTTGCTAAATTATCATTTACTTCACCAAAACAATCTGAATTTAAAGTTTCATTAAAAACAACACTTCCATCTTCATGTACAACAGTCATTAATATGTCCATGTTATACTCACGATCATCCTGGTATAATTTTCCACTTGTTGTAGCGCCTAAAACTGGAGTTTCACCATCTATTTCAATTGAATTAATATTAGCCGCATTATATATTGAATTTGAAACCGCCAAATTATTATATTTTGCAATATTATTTCCACCATGGATAATAGACCGGATTTTTTCAGTCTCACCATAATAAATATCTTCGGCATAAATAGGCAACAAGTAAACCCATGCCTGGTTTTGATATAAGGTATTATTAATTAGTTTTAGTTTAGTACCATATTTGTCATAGTATATTGCACTACCATTTCTTGCAGTATTGAAATAAAATTCGTTGTTTTCAACAGTAGCGAGAGTACTATTAATATAAATCGCTCCACCCAATCCGTCATCAAGTTTATTTTTATCAGGAATCGCTTCATTAGAAGTAAATGAAGAATCTTTAATTAAAGTACTATTCCCCTTTATAAATACAGCACCACCATCAACATTTGCAACATTTTCATTAAATACAGATTTTCCAATAATAACATTATCTGCACCAACATTAATTGCTCCTCCAGTATTTGAAGCATTATTGCCAGTGAAAATACAATCCGAAATATTTACATTTAGACCAATTAACTGAATTGCACCACCTGTGGGAGCAGAATTTCCATTAAAAATACAATCAACTATATTTAAATCCATAGTATTATATAAAAATCCAGTTGATAATGCTCCTCCAAAAGCTGATGCAGAATTATTCAAAAAGGTACAATTCTTTATTAAACCAGATGCATGGTATGTTAAAGCCCCACCCTGATAAGCAGAATTATTAATAAAAATACAATTTTTGTATTCAATTCCATCACGAACGCATCCTGCACCACCATGAGAACCAGTAGTACTTGATTTTACATAATTATTAATAAATTTACAATCATAGACTTTTCCATTTGAGAATACATTATCCATTCCAATCTGAAGCGCACCACCAAACGGAGAGATGTTTCTATCATTATATACCATGTTGGATTCAAAAGTACAATTAATAACCCTTGAATTATAACCGAATGCTGAAGCGGCACCTGCACTTCTATCCGCATGATTTTGGATAAATTGACAATTTTCAATTAAAAGATTTCTTGCTGTCTCATTACTATTTGCCGTATATATTGCACCTCCTTGATAAGCCGAATTATTCATAAAAACACAATTAGTTATTGTAACATCATTTGTTTTAATATGAAGAGCGGCACCTAAACTATCACGATAACCATTAACCAAAATTAAATTTTTAAATGACGATCCGCTTGCACCACCATTCAAAACAAAAATATTAGTTATGCCCCTAGCGTCTAATGTTGCTGAAGAATCAGAAACGAAATGCAGTTCCTTATTAAAACGTATTTCATCAAATTCCCTTTCAGCATAAAAAGTTCCTTTCAATTTAATTGTATCCCCTCGGCTTGCACCTTCTATAACTTCATTAATATCTGAAAATGTACCTCCATTTAATAGTTTATGAGTAGTTCCAGCCTTAAGTTGGCCATTTTGACTTTCACTAACCGGATTACTCTGTTCTGAATTCAAAGTTACCATATTTTCTTGAGAATTTCCTAGCTTACCTTCAAAATTTAAATCACTATTAATTCCATCATCTGTTTGATTTAAATCAGTAGCATATGATTCATCAATACTCAATCCAAAAGATGTGAATATCAATACAATGAACAATAATGAAATTAAAAAGTGTTTGCTAATAGCTATTTTTTGACTATTTATAACCATTTAAATCACCTTTTCGAGGACGATGATATAACCATTAATTAGCAAAAACTATTAATTAGCAATTAAACTTTTTATTTTTAGTTTAGATTTAAAAATAACAATTATAATATATTAAATTTAATAATAAAGAACAATTTAAGAGATTTTCATGAATTGAGAATCTAAAACAAAATATTTTAAAAAAATTTTTTGACATGAATTGTTCAAATATTCCAATTTAATACCTCAAATTAAATTTTTATAAAAACCTATTAAATTTAACTTAAAATAAAAGATAATCTTTTTAAATCCTCAAAATACATATTAAACTAAAATATATTTAAATTTATTGATTTAATGACCTATAAATCTTTAAAACAAGAAAATATAAGATTTAAAAAGAAATTCAATAAACTTCCATGAAAAAAATATTTTAACTAAAAAGTTGATAGTTATATATAATTCAAAGTTAAGGTAAAGAGATATGAAAAAACAAATTGCAATACTACTATTGGCTATACTTATTGTTGCACCGTTAGTTCAGGATGTATCTGCATCTAAAACAGTTTTTATAACTTGCGACAATATTATAGACAATGAAACCGATGTACAAATGCTAAACTCTATAAAAAATTATATAGAAGAGATTAGTGGTGGAGAAATTCAAGTTATTGTTGATAATCAAGCCCCCGGCCCTGGAGAAGGTTATCGGGCAATACAAGTAACAAGTGACGTGAGCATATGTCTTGCAGCATGTGATGGAGGTAATTTTTACCAATTAGCTCAAGCTTCAGCAGGCTCAGGAAAACAAATAATATTTGTTAATACTGGAGATTATGACTTAGACAACAGTACCAACTATCTCAGACGAGCATGGGATGATAATTACTCTAATGAAAGCTTTATGGGAATACATGACCCTGGAACATTCCTTAAAAATGCAGGAATATATTATATCCAGCCACTTAAAGAATTCCCAAATGATGGTAAAAATGGATACATCGACAAATATGACGATGAAATGAACAGACAAATTGCTCAAGAAATTGTAGACATCATAAATCAACATGGAAATGACACTAAAACTTTAAGTGACAGTTTAGTCGTATATAACAAAATTTCTCCAGGAGTTATGGCTAACGCAAGTAAAGAATTAATAAACAGTAATGATACTCAAATGAATGGAACATACGGAAATTATACTGCTGCCCAATTACTTTATCAAACAGCTTCTTACTTAAACGGGAACGGCATTGATTTGCCTCGTTCATTTGAGCCACCTGAAAATCCATTAGGAGTTTCATTCTTTACTAAAGATTCTTACAGTGTTTATGATTATATGAAAATGGCGGGAATAGTTAGAAACTATATGGATGAGCATGGACAAGCTCCGGACTCAATTGAATATGAAGGAGCACATATTAGTTATTATGACTTAGTTTATAACTTTGCAAAAATAACTGAAAACCATACTGACCCGCAACATATGAACTTTAATCAGGAATATAAATTCGAAAAAGTGAATGATTCAATATTACTACATATATTCCCATTCATTGCAATATTATTCGTTCTATTCCTTGCATATTTAGGATATAAGAAAATAAGAAAGTTTTAATAAGATAAATAATTTAAATTAATAAACGAGGGAAAAATTTATGAAAAGATATATCTCAGAATTAATAGGAACAATGGTTCTTGTTTTATTTGGTTGTGGAAGTGCGGCCATAGCAGGCAGCATATTAGGTACTCTTGGAATCGCATTAGCTTTCGGTTTATCTATAGTTGCTATGGCTTATGTAATTGGAGACATCTCCGGATGTCACATCAATCCAGCTGTTTCAATTGGTATGTGGATTGATGGAAGAATGGAAGCAAAAGATCTAATCATGTATATAATATTCCAATGTATCGGAGCTATTATAGGTATTGCAATTCTTGCAGTTATCATTAACTCTGCAAACCTTGGAGGATATGCAGCAACAGGATTAGGTCAAAACGGATTTGGTACTGCCTCAGCTGTGGGCATTAATGTTATCGGAGCCATAATCGTGGAAATTATCTTAACTTTTGTATTTGTATTTACAGTTCTCGGAGTAACAAAAAAAGCAGAAAACGGAGCTGTTGCAGGTATTGTAATCGGTTTGACTCTTGCATTTGTCCATATCATGGGAATTCCATTAACTGGAACCTCAGTTAACCCAGCTAGAAGTTTAGCTCCTGCATTATTCCTAGGCGGTCAAGCATTACAACAAGTTTGGGTATTTATATTGGCCCCAATAATTGGTGCAGTAATTGCTGGTTTATTACATAAAGGATTAATCTCAGAGGATGCTTAAATCCTCTTACTTTATTCTTTTTTAAATTTTTATACTTCCAAAATAGCTATGCCCTTTAATTTTATCTACATTTTCATTAATAACAAATTCAAAAGTATCCTTGTTAGCAACATACAAATGAGACATGGCTATTCCGACATCAATAGGATTCCATTTCTTTAAAAATTGTCTTTTTAATATATTGTGCTTTACTTGAAAAACGTCAAACCCCTCATCAGCGTGTTTAAAATACCAAGGTTGTGAGTTAACAGCAGATGGTGCAAGTTGCGCTGGAATTAACCGTTCATCCTCAACATCACTTATTTCAGATAGATTTTTCCTTTTGAAATTAGAAATATCTCTAGTCATTTTATCAGATTTTCCAAATGCCATCAAAATAACAAAATCTGGGCTTTTAACTTTAACAGAACCTAAACCAACCCAACAACTACCGATGCCAATGCTTTGCATGAAAAGGGAAACCTGCTGGAAAACAAATCCCACATTTTCAAGATAATTATCCTTTTTCTCAGAAAATATCGCTAAATAATATGGTGCCCTCCAACGTGTTCTCAAATTAACTTCATCAGTTGTTAAGATTTCATAATAAAACTTAATGTTTTTATCTAAAGGTTTGATTGTTGAAATAAAATCTTTTATGGGTTCCATATCTATTTCATCATCAAAATAGTTCCTGCAAGATTTTCGAACATAAATTTGATTTTCTAAATTCAATTAAAATCACCTTAATCACTACACTAATTAAAATTTAAATAACATATGATAAATAAATTATATATAAGGTGAATATATGAAAATTGTTGTTGCAATTGGAGGATCAATTTTACTTAAAGAATATGATTGTAAAAAATTCCAAGAATACAGTGCTATCTTAAAAGATTTATCCAAAGAACATGACTTGTTTGTAGTAGTTGGAGGTGGAAAACCTGCAAGAGACTACATTGGAGTTGTTCGTGACTTAGGTGCCGGAGAGGCTCAATGCGATGATATTGGAATTGAAGTGACAAGAATTAATGCTAAATTATTATTGTCTGCACTTGGTGATGCAGCATATCAAAGAGTCCCACATAATTTCCAAGAAGCTTTAGAATTCTCAGCAAGCGGCAAAATTATCGTAATGGGTGGAACTGAACCTGCACACAGTACGGATGCCGTTTCTGCGATTTTAGCAGAATATATCAATGCAGATAAACTCATTAATTTAACATCTGTTGATGGAATGTATACTAAAGATCCAAATAAATTTGATGATGCGGAACTTGTTTGCGAAATAACCGCAACAGATTTACTTGAATTTTTAAGTGGTAAAGATGTAAAAGCAGGAACTTATGAATTCTTTGACACAACTGCTGTTCAAATGATTAAAAGATCCAATTTAGAAACCGTCATTACCAATGGTTTTGATCCAGAAAATTTAATTAAAGCTGTTAACGGAGAAAAAATCGGGACAAAAGTTATTAATGAATAGGTGAAAAAGTGGAAAACCTCATTGATATTGGATTAAACTTGATGCATTCTTCTTTTAGAAAAGATAGAATGGAAATAATTGAAGAAGCAAAAAAAGTAGGCGTGTCACAGTTCATAATTACTGGAACTAATGTGCACTCAAGCCAAATTGCCTGCGAATATGCATCCCAATATCCTGAAGTGCTATTTTCAACAGTAGGAGTACATCCTCATGACGCAAAAACCTGTAATGGACATACTCCATTTGAAATTGAAAAAATAGCTAAACACAAATCTGTTGTAGCTATTGGAGAATGTGGTCTGGATTATAACAGAAATTTTTCGCCACAGGACATACAGAGAAAATGGTTTGAAGCACAGGTGGAAATAGCAGAAAAACTAGATATGCCACTCTTTTTACATGAACGAGAAGCACACAAAGATTTATATGATATATTAAAAAGACATGAAAATGTTGTCGAAAAATCAGTTGTCCATTGTTTTACCGGGACAAAACAAGAGGCTCAAAACTATATCGATTTAGGGTGTTATATCGGTGTTACAGGATGGATTTGCGATATGAAAAGAGGTAGGGATTTACAGGAAGCTGTAAGTGTCATACCTCCTGAAAAATTAATGATTGAAACCGACGCCCCATTCTTAATACCTAAAAATTTTGATAAAAAACCTAAAAAAAATAGGAATGAACCAAAATATTTACCTCACATCCTCAAAACAATTGCACTCTGCATGGGAATTGATGCAGAAGAACTTGCAGTTCAAGTTAACAAAAATACTAAAAAATTTTTTAAAATATAAATGGAGATGAATAAAATGGCAGTAGACCCTCATAAACATTGTCCAATTTGTGGAACCCCAATACCTTTAAATGAACTCGTATGCTCACCAGATTGTCAAAAAGTCTGGGATGCAAGGTTAGCTCAAAGAAAAAAATCTAGAATAGTATTATATATAGTTATTGCAATATTCTTAATTATTTGGGCAGTAATGATATTCATGAAATAAGGGATAAAAATGATTTTAACTTCTGCAAATACATTAGAATCAAAAGAAATAGTTGAATATAAAGGATTAGTTACTGGAGAATCATTAATCGGTTCTAACATTTATAAAGATCTATTTTCCGGAGTTCGTGATGTAGTGGCTGGAAGAACAAGCCAATACGAAGAAGAACTTCAAAAAGCAAGAAATAACGCACTTGACATTATGGAAGAAAAAGCTAGAAGTTTAGAAGCCAATGCAATCATTGGACTTAAAATTTCTTATGATAATCTTGGCGGTACAATGGGAAATACAATTCTTGTAACCACTTATGGCACCGCAGTTAAATACGAATAATATGAATTTTAGAGAACGGGAAGTAAAATTAGCATATATTCGAGAATCAATTTTATGTATTGCAGCAGGCACTGCCGCAGGTCTTGTAGTATATGGATTATTTTTATACTTCCACATAGCAATTTTCGGTTGGAATTTAGGATTGATTTTTGCACCGCTTGCTGCGGGTTATGTAGAAACAATAATCGCCAATAGAATTATTGGAGGAGGCATAGGTGCAATCAGTGCATTTATTCTTTTCATACACACCACATTTTATAGTTTCATTTTAAAAAATCCAACATTAGGAGTTAATGTAATTACAGTTGGATCAATAGCTGTAATATTACAAGCCGCTTTTCCAACATTAATCAATTATATATTACTAGTTGGAGTATTTGGAGTTATTTCCTACTTTTTAGGAATATTTAAGAGAATTACAACTTTTTTTTATAATAAATTGGAATATGTTTATTACAAGCATATCATAAAAAAACCCCATATCATTGAAATTGAAGTCGTACCCACATTCAATGAAGAAGAAAGTAATCAAAAAATCAATGCCCAAAATTTCTTTTTTATGACTAATACTGATGTTTTAAACAAAAAAATTACCAATTTAGGTCAATTTCATGCAACAGTCACCCTTGAAAAAGATAAACGACTAATTCATACAGACAAGAAAAAAGTTGAAAAGACCACATTATATAAACTTAAAAAAGGAAAAGACGATTGTTTAATAAAGTTAACAAAATTCATTAAAGAATCTGGCGGAAATGGAGTTGTTGACTTGGAAATTAAGTATGGATTAATTGGAATCGGTGGCGAAAGTTATCAAATAACTGCAATGGGAATGGGAGTCTATTTAGAATAATCAATTTTCTCAAGTAATCTAATTTTTACAATTTTTTAAAATAATCTATTAAATCACCTATTTTCTACATTAAAAGTTGTAATAACATTTATATAAATATTTAAACATATAATTATCCACTCATTATGAAATAAATAGTATTATTTTTTCATATTCCAAAAATTCTCATAATGAGAACAAAGAAGGTGTAAATATTTCGATGAAAAAAGCAGCATTGTTTATTTCGTTTGTTTTAATATTCTTCTTATTGATGGGAGCGATTAATGCATCTGAATTAAATAATGTTACAAGTACAGATGATTCAAATTTAATAGAAAATCCCTTATCATCAGTTAATTTAGAAGAATCTTACTTAGGAGTAAGTTCTGATAATGTTTCTTATGTTTTAAATAGTAATGTGAATAATGAAGCGATGCAAGCAAGTGATGCTACTCCAACAGATACTGAAATATCAGTTAATACTGCCCATTATTCCAAATCAAACACATTATTTAAAATTGTCCTACAGGATAATGCGGGAAATCCACTGAAAGATAAAAACATTACTTTTAAATTCAATGGAAAAACATATTCCGCAACAACAGGCAGCAATGGAGCAGCTTATGTATCTGTACCATCCCAAAAAGTAGGAACTTATACTGCAACCGCAAAATTTAACGGAGATTCCGAATATAAAAAAAGTTCTTTTTCTGGTCAAGTACGTGTAACTAATTCCATTACAAATAGAGCGAACATGGTAAAAACATATGGAACCGAAAAATACTTTACAGCTGTATTTTGGAAAAACAACAGTAGATTAGCAGATACTAATGTTACAGTAACACTTAATGGTAAAACATATACTGTTCAAACTGATTCAAAAGGTGTTGCTCAAATAAGTACTGCAGATCTTTCACCCGGAAAATACACTATAAAACTGTATAATCCATATTCCAAAGAAACAACTTCCAATACTATAACTGTAAATAAGGACAGTCCTAAAATTACTGCTAATGATGAATACGTTCTTCCAAAAACCCAAAGTACTTATTCAATAATCTTGAAAAACGGGCAAAATAAAGCAATTAAAAATGCTCTTATCCACTTTACTTATAACAATAAAAAAGTAACCGCTAGAACTAATGCGGATGGGGAAGCTACCATAACTATCCCTGCTCTTTCAAAAGGTACTTACACCATTAGTTACAAATATGGTGGAAACGGCAAATATAATGCAGTTTCAGGTTCAAAAAAGATATATGTTAAAGATTCAACAACAACCTTGACTGCAAGTACTTTAAAAATGGAATTTAATGACGGGTCATTATTTTCAGTGAAAGCAACTGATTCAACTGGAAAAGCTTTAACTAATAAAACTATTAACTTTACATTAGATGGAAAAACAACTGCAGTATCTACCGATAGTAATGGTGTGGCAGGATTAGCAGTCGGAAATTTAAAACCAGGAACATATACTGTTAAATATTCATATTCAACTGCCGGTTCTCCAGATTATAATGCACAAACAAGCAGCATCATTATTTCCCAACAAACTGTAAATATATCTTCATCTGATTTGGTAATGAAATACAACGACGGTTCTAGTTTCAAAGTCACTATTACAAATCAAACTGGAACTCCTATCAGAGACCTAACAGTCAAATTTACTTTAAACGGGAACACTACTACTGTAAAAACTGATGCAAATGGAATTGCAAAATTAACCATTACTCAACCAATGGGTTATTATCCAATAACTACTGAAATGGTTGATACAACCTATTTTACTTCCAAAAAAGTAACAAATTACATATTAGTTAATGGCACTAAATTCCGTGCAAGTGATATGACATTGCCTGTAAAAACTACAGGTACATTCTCAGTAACATTACTTGATGGACAAGACAAACCAGTCAAATCAACTGTTAAATTTACATTGAATAATAAAGCCACATCTGTACAAACAGATACCAATGGAACTGCAAAGCTTACAATATCCGGATTAGCAAAAGGAACCTATAAAGTTTCCTATACCGATGGAAAAACATCAGGTTCTTCAACAATAACTGTCACAGATAAAATTGCTTTAAAAGAAATTATTACTGCATCCAAAAATGTTAAAAAATACATTGAATCCAATGGGGAGTTACCAAATACTGTTACAATAGCTGGAACAACTTACACCACTGCAGAATATGTATATTTAGCATCACAAGCAATTATTAATTTAAAAAGCAATAACCAAAGTGATATTGATGTTAAATCTGTAAGTGGTCCGACTAATCCAAAAGAAGCAGCTAATTTAGGTAATTTATATGATTATCTCTCAGTTGCAAAAAGTGTTGTAAATACTGTAAATTCAAAAGGAATAATGCCTGATTCAGTGAGTTCTGCTGTAGGAACAATCGGATATAATGGACTAGTTTATGCAACTGCCCGTACCGTTGCATTTTACGGTGATAATTCAATTATGCCAAACTATGTAACCATCAAAACATATTCATCAAGTTCCACTTCTTCTTTAAACTCAAAGAACACTATAACTAACTTGAAACCGTATTTAGAAGCTTCCACAAATTGCCAAGTAAACAATAGTGCAATTAAATCATTAGTAAAATCCCTTACTTCAGGATTAACTACTGATTTAGCAAAAGCAAAAGCAATTTATAATTATGTACGTGACTCAATATCATACAGTTTCTATTATAACACAAATTATGGAGCAGTAGGCACTTTAAATGCGAAAAAAGGTAATTGTGTTGATCAAGCCCATTTATTAATTGCTATGTATAGAACTGCTGGTCTTCCAGCAAGATATGTTCACGGAACTTGTAAATTCTCAAGTGGTAGCACTTATGGTCACGTTTGGACTCAAGTATTAATCGGCGACACATGGATTGTAAGTGATCCAACAAGTACAAGAAATTCATTTGGAAATGTTGTTAATTGGAATAACTATAATTACCAACTTAAAGGTTATTATCCAAGTATTTCATTCTAATTAACTTCTTTTTTTATTTTTTTATTAAAACTATCCTAAATTACTTTTTATCTCATCTACCTAATTTTAAAATGAAATGTACATCATACCATCTCAATTAGCACAAAACATGATTGTGAAAAAACCTATAATACATGAATATCAAATATTGAAATATACAATATTAATTAAATTAGGGGAATGACATTGATTATAAATGGAAAACGCTCATTAGCACATGTTGAAAAAATTTCTTGGATTAAACCAATTGAAGGAAACAACGATATTGAGCTTGTCGGAGTTCTTGGATGGAAATGTATTTCAGAAGTTGGATTATTCAACAAAGGAGATTTATGTGTATACATTGAAATCGATTCAAAAGTTCCTCAAAAAGAATTTTTCGAATTTCTCAGCCCCCAAAACTTTAAAGTAAAGACAATACACTTTAAAGATTTAGATGTTATTTCACAGGGAATTGCATTACCGTTGGATGTTTTTGATGTTGAAATTCCGAATAAAGAAGGAACAGATGTAAGTGAACTACTTGAAATAACCTACTCCGATTTAGAGGACTATAATCTAAATGATTTGCCGAATGAATATAACATTGCAAATCAACGCAGAGAAGAAATAATTGAAGAATCTGGTGCAAAATGGTTAATGAAAAGTAACTTTGGTAAAAAATCAATGAGCTATCTTCTTGGTGAAGAAAAAGACACAAATCAATATTTCCCAACTAAATTTCCACACATAACTAAAACAAATCTAGAATATGTCGAAAATATTCCCACTATATTACGGGATAAAACTCCTTTCATCCGTGCCCAAAAATGTGATGGGCTGTCTGCAACATATATTCTTGAAAGAATTAAGAAGGGCTTTGGTAGAGATGAATATGAATTTTATGTGTGTTCTCAAAATTATCGCTTATTTGAAGTAAATGATAATTCTTTAGATAACATTAATCAGTATTTCTGGGAAATGGCAGAAATTTATGATATTGAATATAATCTTAAAGATTATCTCAAAAACCATAAAGACTGTGAATATGTTTGCTGGCAAGGAGAAATTTGCGGACCTGAAATCCAAAATAATCCTCAAAAATTAACAGAAAACCATCTGTTCTGTTTCCAGATGATAGACAGCAAAACCGGAAAATTTGACATTCGTGAAGCTAAGCGCATTTGGGACGAATATGAAATGGAAACCATTCCTATAGAACCTATGGCATACATACTTCCAAATAGTTTTGAACAATTTAAACAAACTGCAGATGGATACTATAGCTCAGAGGTATGTGATGACCAAACCGGCTGCATAAGAGAAGGTTGGATTTATTACAAAACAACAGATCCTGATTTTTGCTTTAAAAATGTTTCAATAAACTATTTATTGAATAAATAAAGTTAAGGAAGTATTCCCAACATCTTCAAAGCCATGTAAAAAACTAAAATAGAAAAAACTATTTTCAATTTTTTTTGAGGCACTCTGTGTGCCATCTTAGCACCCAATGATGCAAGAGGAACGGAAAAACAAGCAATAAAAACAAAGTTAATAATACTAACATAACCTATAGAATATGGAAAAGAATTCACACCCCAACCTGAAACAACATATGATAAAAATCCTCCGACTGCAGTTAGGGAAATGAAAATTGAAGAGGTTCCAATAGCTTCTATTAATGAAAAGCCTAAAAGTACAGTCAATATGGCTATTAAGAATACACCACCACCAACACCCAAAAGCCCTGATGAAAATCCAACTATAAAACCAATTATTGAAGTTGTAATTAAATTAAATGGAATTCTTGCATTTTCTCTTTCTTTATTGATATTGACCAAATTATTTACAGTAATAAACAACAAAAGACAACCGAATATTATTTCCAAGATTCGTGATGGTAACCCAGATGCTACAAATCCACCAATAATTCCACCGATAATTCCAAAAATACCTAACTGAACACCGGGTTTTATGATACCATCCATTGTTCTAGTGTGCCTATAAGCTCCGCTTAATGATGTTGGAACAATAATAGCTAAACTAGTTGCTAGAGAAATAAGCATTGCAAGATCTGGCTGAACACCAATGTATTTTAGTAAAAAGTATTGCAAAGGAACAATTAAAAATCCTCCACCAACACCCAAGAGTCCTGATGCAAAACCTGCACAAATACCTATTAATATCAAAGCTATGAAATATTCGATTGGAAACATAAACATCATTTATTTAAAGTATTAATATTAAAGTATTGTTAATGAAAATAAATAAAACTATCATAATTGGATTAATACTAATATTATTTTCAGGAATACTATTTGTTACTGACATGTTTAATCCAATTATAAGACCAATTACCCATTTATTCCTAATGGGATCCTCAAAAGGCAAGGATATTATATTTTTTGGTCTTTTAGGTTTATTTTTAATATTATCCCAAGTAATTAAAAAGGACATCAATCCTACAAAATATTTAAAAATCTCAATAGTGCTTGGTTCAGTCACATTAGTTTTTGGAATTTTTTTAGAAATCATGTTTAGATTACAAATGGGAATAAAACTAAATACTATTTTTGTATCTATGACTAGCTCAATGAGCAGTACCAGTATTTTGCATACACATTTGGTAAAGGCCATTTTAGGAGCAGCTTTAACTCAAATTATAGGACCATTTATTCAAAGTGACATTAACACAGGAGTTGGCCTATATTCATACCTGCCAAGTTTTAGCTTTTTAATAATTTTATTAATCATAGCGTTATTCATAACAATCATATTAGCCAGTCAAAAGCGTCCATGGTTTACAAATTTTTTAATGGCATTCTTTTCAAGTTGCTTAATAATCGGAATTATTGACGGAGGATTGTTTGGAACACCCGCCATTGTTGGAATATTAGGTCTTTATTTAGTTTACAGAAATGGTTATTATCTAAATTATATTGTTGGAACAATATTAAAAGATAAAAAATTACTTGCCGAAAATGAAAAAATCCAACCAGGTTACAGAAATCGTGGCTATAGTGAAATTAGATATATCTTAAATCGATACTTTATTTTACTCGTAATAGTTGGAGTAATATTTTTACGATTTACAATAGCATTTGCCGGAGCAGAACCAGAATATTATACTGTCGATATTGTAAATGTTACAGGAGAAATCGATTTGGGAAACATTAGTGCTGATGTTATCAGTTGTGACAACAATACCGATTTAAACAAAATTACTTATAAAATCAATCCATCATACAATGAGATGGTACTTTTAAATGATTTGGGAGTCCGTCTGAACAATTCGTGTGAATATTACACAGTTTCTTGGAATATTTATTCATACTTGAACTGATACTATGAGAAAAATATATTTAATTTTGCCAATCATCGCAGGGATAATGTTTGGGTCCAGTGGAATATTTGTCCGCACATTGACTCAAAATGGAATTGACGCAACCACACTTTTATTTTTAAGGTTTTCAATAGCCATTATCCCCATACTAATAGCCATAATTCTAACGGATAAAAAACTATTTAAAATAAAGTTAACAGACATTCCCCTATTTTTGATTTGTGCAATATGCATTATAGGACTTAATTTGTGCTATAACGAATCCATCAATACAATACCTCTTTCCCTAGCAGCAGTTCTACTATCCTTATCACCAATTTTCGTGTTAATCTTTGCATACATCCTATTTAGGGAAAAAATCACTTATAAAAAATTAGTTTGTATGATCTTGGCAATTTTTGGATGTTTGCTTATGACCGGAGTTTTAGAAGAGAGTATGTCTTCAATACTTCTATTTGGAATTATTTTGGGAATCGGTGCGGGACTGTTCTGGGCAGTATATCTAATGGCATCTAAAAAATCAATTGAAATGGGAAACCACACCTACACCATTTTAATTTATTCCGTTATTTTTATTTCAATAGCCCTTATCCCATTTACTAATTTTAATCAGATTACAGAATTTGTTTCTATTGATCCCACACCAACCATAATATTTTTAATAATGCACTCCACATTTTCATTTGCACTTCCATATATCTTTTCAACATTAAGTTTAAAATACATGGACTCAGGAGTATCATCAATATTGCTTTCTGGGGCCGAACCTGTGGCTGCATTGATATTTGGACTTTTAATTTATAGTGAGATACCAACAATGTTAATGTTCTGTGGTTTTATTATTACCATTATTGCAATGATGATGTTATCTAGAAAAGAAAATGTAAAAAGTTAATTTTTCAACTTAAAGAGAGAGGTGCATTTCAACTGTAAATGCTTCAAAATGCATTACTTTTAAAATTAAAGTTAATTATAGATATTTTTAAAAATTAAAAGACAATAATCCTTAATTTATGAAAATAACAGTATTAATAATCATAAATTAAAAACATGTGAAAAATCTTGATTTACTCGGAAGGAATTTTCATACAGTAACCGGCAAATTATTTCTAAAATCAATTTATAACTAAAAAAAATCTGCATCTTAAAAAAATCTAAAATGCATAGCCATATTTTTGATAAACTAACAATGGATTCAAGAGCAATTTCAAAAATAAGAATATTCGAAAAATGCAAAAATATTAAGAAAAATAGCTTTCTTGGAAAAAAATTTCATTCCAGATACTTAAAAATAATCCTTTAAATTTAAAAATATTGCCTTTTTTACAAAAACTTATTAATTTAAAAAATAAATTTTTAACTATGATTTTCAGCATTATCATTCCTACTTATAATGAAGAGGAATACCTCCCAATTTTGTTAGAAAGCATTAAAAATCAAGATTTTAATGATTATGAGGTAATTGTAGCTGATGCTAACTCCGAAGATAAAACTAGAGAAATTGCTAAGGAATACGGATGTGTAGTGGTTGATGGAGGTCTTCCAGCAGTAGGCAGGAATAATGGTGCTAAAGTTGCAAAAGGAAACTATTTGTTATTCCTAGATTCTGACTTAAAACTTACAGAAGATTATTTAAGAAATGTCCTATATGAATTCAGAATGGAAAGGCTTGGAATAGCCATAACCCAAATGGAACCAATGTCAGATAAAGTAGAAGATAAACTATTCCATGATTTTGCTAATTATTTCATGATTGGCGTTGAAAAAATCAAACCTCATGGTGCTGGCTGTTATGGAATAATTGCCAGAAAAGAACTTCACGATGAATGCGGAGGGTTTGATGAATCATTAACATTTGGTGAAGATACAGACTATATTGAAAGATTGGCTAAAAAAGAACCGTTTAGAGTACTTAGAAATGCAAGAATTGGGGTTTCTACAAGAAGACTCGAAGAGGAAGGACTTACCACTTTAATCCAACAATATGGAAAAAGTACCGTTAATGATTTTTTAGGAAAAAGAACCGATGCCAGTGAACTTAATTACAATTTTGATCATGGAAAAGAAAGGCTTTCCTCATCAAGATTTGAAAGATTAGAAAAAAGAACAGAACAGATTAACGAAATCAAGGGAACATATGACAACACTCGTGAAAGGATACAGAACATACAATCCCAAGTTAAATCACAACATCGCCAAAGAGATAAAAAAATAGTCTTCTATTGTGTCTGTGGGGAAGGAATGGGTCATGCAATAAGAACTGGAGTAATTGTTGATAGAATCAAAGACAAGTATGACGTTTATATATTTTCCAGCGACAGAGCTTATGAATATTTGAAATCCAAATTTGACAATGTTTATGAAATAGGCGGATTCAATACAGTTTACATTAACAATAAAGTAAACAACATAAAAACATTGGCTGACGCTTTAAAAAGAAATCCTACAAATATTAAAGTAGGATATGAAAATTTATACAAAAAAGCATCACAACTACATCCTGATGTTATTGTGACTGATTTTGAAATTTATGCGACTATGGTATCAAAACTTAGGAATATTCCCCTCATTAGCTTAGATAATATCCATATGATTACACAAACTAAAATTGACTATCCTAAAAATCATATTGGAGAAATGCTAAAAGCAAAAGGAGTCATTAAAACTTATGTTGTAAATCCAAAAATACATATTCTGACTAGTTTCTTTTATCCAAAAGTCAAACCTAGAAAAAATGCAGTAATCTACCCTCCGATTATTCGTGAAGACATATTAAAATTAGAACCTAAAAAAGGAGACCATATTGTTGTTTATCAGACAAGTCGTGAAAGTGAAAAACTTGTTCGAAAACTCAAGGGTGTTAAAAATGAGCAATTTATTGTTTATGGATTCAATAAAGATGAAATCGACGGTAATTTAACATATAAATGCTTTAATGAAGATGAGTTTTATGATGATATCTCATCTGCCAAAGCAGTGATATGTAACGGCGGATTTACATTCATTTCAGAAGCAATCCATCTTAAAAAACCGATTTATTCCGTTCCAGCTATTGGAAACTTTGAACAAACTTTAAACGGATTTTATGTGCAAAAGTTAGGTTATGGAGAATATCACGAAGTAATGAGTGCTAAAAGAGTAGCTAATTTCCTAAAAAGACTTCCAAAATATCAGGAAAATCTTGCTAAAGTTAAAAAGACAAATAATGATGGAATTGTTCGTGAATTGATTTATAGAATTGAAAAATATTCATTATAAAAAAAATAAGGATAATGTTAATTACCCTTTCAATTTTCTGTCTTTAAGTGTTAATGTTAAAACACCACCAATAGCCAACAATAACGCAGTTACTTGCATTACCAGCGCCATTGCATCCTGAATGACCTTACTAACGATTTTTTCTTTTAGACTTGTGTCATGCTTAAGTTCTGTAGTGTTTACCTGACCTAATTTTTCAAAATAAAGTTGAAGATTGTCATGGAATTCCTGGTCTGATACTTGATCAGGAGCATATGTGTTGATTGCATCATGCATTCCCCCAATTGCTCCGAGAATTAAAATAACACCGATAATTGCGGTTCCCATTGACATTCCTAAACTTTGACCGGTACTTACAAAACCTGAACTACTATTTTGACTTTCGCTAGGAGTATTTGAAAGTGCAATGTCAATTCCCAATGCCATTGGAAAACCTAATCCCGCTCCGAATATAAACATTCCAGGGACCAAATCCATAAATGTAGCTGTTAATGTGAATTGGTAACTTAACAATAGACACCCGATTATTGCAATTATAAAACCTATCAACATAGTGACTTTATGATTAAGTTTAATGGCGAATTTTGGAGCAAGAATTGATAATAAAAGCATTCCCACAGTCAGAGGCAATAACACCAAACCAGTGACAAAAGCGGACAATCCTAAAACTGTTTGTAAATAAATGGATATTGAAAATAGAGAACCCGCCATAGCAATAGCAGTTATTAATCTAATTACTGTACCAATTGATAAATTCCTATCTTTCAACAATACAATATCAAATAATGGAACTTTACCTTTTTGTTTTCTTTTAATTTCAAATTTTGCAAATGAAAACAATACAATAACACTAGCAATTATCAATCCAACACTTAATGTGAAATTATTATCGGACAACATTAAGATTCCCAATACCAATAATATAAGACCCAAAATGGACAATATTGAACCAGTAATGTCCAAATCTTTTTTAGTTGCGGTTGATTCGAATGTAGGAATCTTATTACTGAATACGAAAATGAATACAATAACAAGTAATTCAAATACAAATCCATATCTCCAGGATAAAAATGTAGTTACAACTCCACCAAATAACGGTCCGATAGCTGCCGCAATACCTATTATTGCACTGCTTATTGCAAGAGCTGTTGTTCGCTTTTCTCCATCGTATGTTCCACTAATAATTGAAATGGTAGCTGGAGTCATTAATGCTCCTCCAACACCTTCAAGAAGAGACCATCCGAAGAACAGCATTGGTGCATTTTGACTTAATGATGCAATAAGGGCACCAAGCCCATAAATTATTGCTCCTGTTAAGAATATTTTCTTTTTACCGAATACATCCTGCATTTTTGAACTTAGTAACATCAAAGATGCTGTAATCAGCGTGTAAAAACTGATTATGGTTTGTACTGTCCCCACATCCGTATTTAAATCAAGTACAAATTGAGATATGGAAACATTCATAAATGTGGCGTCTAATGCAATGATAAATGATGCAAAAGCAACCAGAACCAAAGGCATCCATGATTGTTGTTTTGCTGTTTTATCATTCTTTTTAATCATTAAATTATTCCCATCGCTTCAAGCATGGATTGTAAACCTAAAACAATAATAGCTACCCCTCCAATAATTTCAATATAATCTGCATATTTAATAGCTATTCTTGTTCCGTAAGTTCCAATTAAAAGCCATACGATAACTAAAATAACACTTAATCCACCTAAAATAAATGGATTTACATGAGCCATAGCACCTTCAGATGCCAAGATTAGGTTTTCAATGTTTCCGAAAATAAGCAAACCAGTGAAAGGAAGATAATCTTTTAAATCAACCATATTATGCACTTCCTTTTGATCTGATATTTTTTACAGCTTCATAAACAGCTTGAACACCTAATATGAATATTGCAAGCCCACCAATGAAGTTAATGTAGTTTGCATATTGAATAGCTGCCTCTGTAACAACAGTACCTAGTACCAGCCAGATTATTACGACAATTATACTCAAACCACCCAATATTTTAGGATTAACTCCATTAACAACACCTTGTGATGATAAAATTAGGTTTTCAATATTTCCAAAAATTATTAGCCCCATAAAAGGCAAGTATTGTTCTAACATAATATTATCTCCATAATTAAATAATAATTTATTAAATATAATATTTAACTTTATGTAGAAATTAGAAAAAAAAGAACAATATTTAAAACGAATTGATTAAAAAAAAAAGAAAAAAGAGGTTTATTTATACTGAAGAGTATAATAAACCAGATGCTCTAGCAATGAAGAGTACTGCATAAACACTTAAAATACCTGTCAATATTTGACCAATAGTAGCATTTAGTTGATAAATAAATCCTACAACTAATGATAAAACAAATATAATTACAAAAATAGCAATTATAAATACTATAAGTCTTCCAAAACCTACTTTTGATATGTCGCCAATTGCCTCACCAATAGACAAAGCATATAGTAAATCTTCAGTTTTAGCCAATCTACATTGACCCATAAATGCTGCAAAAGCAAATACAATAAGCAATATTATTGTTAGTAGAATAGATAACCATTGTGAGAAAATGATTGCTAATAGTGAACCAATAATAATTGGGATAATGTAATAAACTACATTTACAACGAACATTTTTACACCGTTAAGGAATTGTCTTACCAAATCAATTCCAGGTGCATCATCTTCTCTGTTAATACCATATTTAATAACATCTAATTCATAACCTCTAATTACAAATGCAATGAGGAGAGTTATAACTATTCCGATAATTCCTGATCCAATAACTGCAAATACGTTTTTATATACAGTACCTAGTAAAATTGCACCAATGGTTCCTCCAAGGGCAATTCCGGCAATAATTCCTAAAATAACATATAATATGAATGCTTTAATATTTCTAAATGGATATACTATAGCATCACTTAAAATTTCACCTATTTCCATTTTATACACCTTTATTAAAAAATTTGAATTAAGATTCAAATAGTAGAACCTTATTTAAAACTTTATATATACTAGTATTTAAATATAAAGAAAATTTTAATAAAATAATTAACAATAATAGAAAATATAAAGATTTGATAAAAAATCCAAAGAGAAAAAAATAAAAAAAGAGTGATTAATCAAGCATACCTCAATTAATCAATAATGTGCATACCTATAAAGTTACACCCATTTCTAATTGTTCAGTTAATTCTTTGTACCTGTTACGAATAGTAACTTCAGTTACGCCTGCAATATCTGCCACATCTCTTTGAGTTTTTCTCTCACCAAGTAAAACTGATGCAATATATAATGCAGCAGCAGCTACACCTGTAGGACCCCTTCCAGAAGTCAATCCTTTTTCCATTGCTTTTTCAATAATTTCAATAGCTTTAGATTGCGCTTCACCAGATAAACCTAACTCAGATGCGAATCTAGGAACATAATCAACTGGAGAAGTAGGTGGTAATTTAATATTTAATTCACGGGTTAAGAATCTGTATGTTCTTCCAACCTCTTTTTTAGTAACTCTTGATACTTCAGCGATTTCATCTAAAGTACGTGGCACATTACACCTTCTACATGCAGCATATAATGAAGCTGCTACAACTCCTTCAATACTTCTTCCTCTGATTAATTTATTGTCAACTGCACTTCTGTACACTACAGATGCTGCTTCCCTTACTGATCTTGGAAGACCTAATCTTGAAGAGTCACGGTCAAGTTCACTTAATGCAAATGCAAGATTTCTTTCGGTTGCGCCTGAAATCCTAATTTTTCTTTGCCATTTTCTTAATCTGTACCATTGAGCTCTGTTTCTTGCAGGAATATCACGACCGTAAATATCTTTGTTTCTCCAATCAATCATGGTACTTAATCCTTTATCGTGGATTGTATAAGTAATTGGAGCCCCTACTCTTGTACGTTTATCTCTTTGTTCATGGTCAAATGCTCTCCATTCAGGACCCATATCAACAAGATTTTCATCAATGACTAATCCACAGCGAGCACATACTACTTCTGCTCTTTCATAGTCACCAATCAATTCAGTAGAACCACATTCAGGACAGACAGTTTGTTTATCTTGTGCATAATCATCTTCTTGTGTTTCTGTTGTTCTTGTTCTTCTACGTCCTCTTCTTGGCATTTCTTCTACTTTTTGTGTCGTGTTCTCATCCTCCTTTTTCTAGACTTTTTGGATTTTGGTTTCGATACAAACAGTTTTTCACCACAGTTCTTTGCAATTTCATTTCTATTTGCTGATTTAAATAGGCGAATAGAAATATAGGGCTTTTTTGTTGGCCCGAATACATAGCCGACCTTACCTATTTTGTTTTTCTTACTGTCAAAAACAAATGCACCAGGTGAAGGTGTTTTATCAGATCGTGCTATTAGTTTTCCAGAGTTTGCTATATGCAAACTATTTCCTAAAAATTTCATAAAATCAAACTTAAAATCAAATCTGTATCACTTATATAATTAGAAATAGGTTATATATAAACCTATCGATATATTTATATATAAATATTGATTTTTATTTAAATGTTTTTCTATTTGAGTCCGACAATTTCGGCAAGAGTTTTACCCCTACGTATATCATTGATAATGCCGGCTTCCTTAATTTTAACTCCAAGTGTAGCCACCATGGTTTGCGCAAATAAACTTTGAGGAATTACAACAATGCCCGATTCGTCAGCAAATAAAAAGTCACCGGTGTTAATTTCCATATCCTCTACACAAATAGGTTCTCCCAAAGTACCCAAACCCAAAGGAGATCCTGCATTTGGACAGAAATTACTTGCAAATACCGGATAATCCATGTATAAAAGAGCATCCAAATCACGTGCTGAACCATAAATAACGGTTGCTTTTATCCCCCTATCTTTAGCACAGCTAGAAGCTAACTCACCCCAAATAGCTTTATCTTCACTGCCAACTTTAAAAAATAAAATATCTCCATCAGCAGCACTGTCAATTGCCTGAGCTGATGTTCCCCAATCGTCTGCTGATGTTTCTGCTGTAAAAATTCTTCCCCAAACTTTTTGATTGTTTATAGGTTTAATAGACTGTATTGTTCCAGGTCGAGAAGTAATTGAATTATATGCATCAGATACCTGACATGCAGATACTTCCTCAAGAAGTGAAATTAAATTAATATAGTTATCATAGTTTTTTCCATTAAATTTTAAATCATCAACACTAATATCGCCTAAACTAATTTTTCCTACATCAATACGTTTGTTTAAATTCTTATTCCTATTTAAAACATCTTTTGGACTGATTGACATGACTTCACCAAAATTTCTTATCTTGTATAATATTTTGTATTACCTTCTTAAAATATATAACAGATTTTATATATTAGTTCAACTAAACTTATTAATTGTAGTATTAGACAATACTTAAAATATTATTATACGCTCACAGAGTTTATTACATTATTCTTATTACAATTATTATTAATTTAATCAAAAGACAGGAGAAAATCAGATATTAAGGAATTTAACAGTAAAAAAAGATTACAAATCCAAATAGAAACCATTAATTAGAAAAAAATATTGGAAAACCTTAATAGCAATTCTCCTAAATGTATTAACTCTTTTTTAGTGTATAAAAGAAAACAAGTTTATCGTATAATTTATGCACATTTACTTAGTATTACATAAATTATCCCGATTAAATTAAGCTCAGGAGGCTTAAAAATGGGAAAAGGTGAAGAATTAACAACAACAAAATATTTAATCCATGCTCAAATTACAGCTAATGGAATTGTTGAAAAACCTGATGTTGTCGGTGCAGTTTTCGGACAAACTGAAGGTTTACTCAGTAACGATTTAGATTTAAGAGAGCTTCAAAGAACTGGAAGAATAGGTAGAATTCAAGTTAACATCCATTCCAATAGTGGAAGAGCTAAAGGTGAAATCGTGATTCCATCCAGTTTGGATAGAGTTGAAACCGCCATACTCGCAGCATCTCTCGAAACTATTAATCGTGTTGGACCTTGTGAAGCTGAAATTCAAACTTTAAAAGTTGAGGATGTAAGAGCTGTCAAAAGAGAACAAGTAGTAAACCGTGCAAAAGAAATTTATAAAAACATGGTCGAAAGTGTTGGTCCGGCTAGCATGAAAATGATTGAAGAAGTAAGAGAAGCAATGAGAGCTCATGAAATCTCCGAATATGGTGACGATCGTTTACCTGCAGGCCCTAGCATCCACACATCCGATGCAATCATTGTTGTAGAAGGACGTAGCGATGTATTAAACTTACTTAAATACGGAATTAAAAACACAGTAGCTGTTGAAGGAGTAAGTGTTCCTCAAGCTATTGGTGAATTAAGTAAAAAAAGAACCACTACTGCATTTGTAGATGGAGACAGAGGCGGAGAGCTTATCTTAAAAGAACTCTTACAAATTGGTGATGTTGACTATATTACCCGTGCTCCAAAAGGAAAAGAAGTTGAAGACTTAGAAAAAGACGAAGTCTTAATAGCTCTTAGAGACAAAGTTCCTACAGCACAATTCCTAGCAACCAATAATATTTTCTCTGAAAATAAAAGAGATAACAGAAGACATGACAGACGCAACAAAAAACAAAATCAAAAATACTCCAAACGTAACGAACCACGTGTTGAAGAACCTGTAATTGAAGATGATGAAGTTAGCTTAATGAAAGATATGCTAAAGGAATTTGAAGGAACAGGTAATGGAGCTATTTTAGATGAAGCATTAAATATGACTAAAGAAGTTGAAGTGGAAGACATTTATGAAGAAATCAAAAACATAGATGGAACTGCTGATGCTGTTATTTTTGATGGTGTTATCAGCCAAAGATTAGTTGATGTTGCATCACAAAAAGGAATTAAAAAATTAGTTGCATTTAACTCTGTAAATATTGTTAAAAAACCAAACAATATTCAATTAATTACAATAGACTAATGAGAATTTATTCTCATTCATTTTTCTTATTTAAAAACATAAACCTAAATAATATTAACGTGTAATATTATATAGGATTCGGAAATTGGAGGTAAAAAATGAATATCAATATGGATAATTATTACAGTACTAGAAAAAATGTTTTTGAAAGAATTCAAGATGCTAGTACTGCAACTAAGTTACTCATGTCATTCATGATGGCATGTATTACTGGTATAATGGCTCAAATCGTTATTCCACTCCCATGGACTCCAGTTCCAATAACTGCACAAACATTTGCAGTATTATGTTCTGGTTTATTTTTAGGTAAAAAATATGGTTGTTTAAGCCAAATCCTATATATAATACTTGGAATTGCATTTATCCCTTGGTTTGGAGGAATGACTGGCGGTATTGAAACATTTTTAGGATCTACTTGCGGATTCTTTATAGGATTTATAATTGCTGCATATTTCATAGGGTTTATTACTGAAAAATATGCAAAAGCACGTAATTTTACAAGAATGGCAATTGTTATTGGAATTGCAAACTTTGCATTGATTTATATTCCAGGACTTGCCGGACTTGCATTATGGTCTAGTTTAACCCAAAGCGCAACATTAAGCGTTGTTGATTTATTAATGATGGGCTTCATTCCATTTATTGCAGGGGACATTGTAAAGATATTAGGTGCAGCTTCAGTATCTAAAGTATTTTTACCAAAAGACTAAAAGGTTTAAACCTTTTCTTTTTTTATTTTTTTGATTAAAATGAAACTTGTTTTAAGAGGACATCATTTATTGTGTCTTAAAGGCTTTCAAGGATATGGCTATAATTCTGATTTTGTCAAAAACATGACTGAAGTCAACTCAAAAAGAAAGCTTGATCAAACAACAATAATACTTACAAATTCAGAAGATGATATCTGTAAATTCTGTCCAAATCTAAAAAATGGCCTTTGTGAAAATGAAGAACAAAACAAAAGAATTGTAGAGATGGACAATGAAGTATTGAAAAAACTTGATATTTCAAAAGAGCACAATGCAGTCAAATTATTTAAAAAAATAGATTCCATATTCAATACACAAGATAGTGTTTCTAAAATCTGTTTTAACTGTAAATGGCAAGATAAATGCCTATTTTATCAAAAATTATAATTCTACCGATAGGTTTAAATACTATATTATAAAGATATATTATTGTTGTATATGTGCAACTATAGTCCCGTAGGGTAGTGGTAATCCTTCTAGGCTTTGGACCCGGAGACGGCGGTTCGACTCCGCTCGGGACTATTTTCTAATTAACTATTTTTATTGATATTTTATGAAAAAGCTATTACTTATTGGAATTGATACAAGAAGTATGCTTAACAGTGCATTGAAATTAAATTATGAAATTTATTCGACCAGCTATTTTTCTACTTCAGATACTCCAACAATCAAAAATCAAAAAATTATAATTAATGAAAGTTCTGGAGAAAGCTGCGGTATTTTTAAAGATCAGTTCGATAGCAAAACCATTTTAGAATTATCAAAGGATTACCTGGATGAAGTTGACTATATTATTCCGATATCTGGTGTTTCACCTTCTGATTTTTCAAAAAAACATCAAAAAAAGATTTTGGGAACACTTGATGTTAAAAATATCGAAAACAAATACAAATTCTACGAAAAAATTAAAGATAAATTTTTAACTCCAACTACTTTTCATGTGAATGATATAGATGAAGCCTTTGAAATTAACAAAAATTATGAAGACATGCAATTTATCTTAAAACCCCTTAAAGGAAGTGGAGGGTATGACATAAATCTATTAAATAATGATTCAGAAATCCAATATAATGATGAGAGATTCATATTGCAGGAATATGTTAGTGGAATAAATGTAAGTTCATCAATTCTTTCAACAAAAAGTGATGCCAAAACAATAATCAATACCCGATTACTTACCCAACATGACTTTTTAAAAAATGATTCTTTCTTATATGTGGGAAATATCTTACCATTAACAAATGAATCCCTTATGGCCAAAGTTAATGACATGGATAAAATTAATAAAACAATGAACCAAACTTCTGAAAAATTAGCGCATAGATTTAATTTAATTGGATCTAGCGGCGTGGATTATATTCTAAACGAAAATGGTTTATATGTAATTGAAATAAATCCCAGAATACAAGGGACATTCGAATGTGTGGAAAAAGTTTTACAAATTAACATGTTAGAAGCACATATTAAAGCTTGTCAAGGCAAAATAATCGATATTCCACAACCCCAATATTACGCTTATAAAAAAATCATCTATTCACCAACAAGAATGAAATATGAAAAAATCAGCCTAGACAATATTTACGACCTACCGCACATAGGTTCAATCACCGAAAAATCAGAACCATTACTCACAATAATCGATAAAGACAAAAATTTTGAAAAATTATATAAAAAAGTAGAATTATCCAGTCAAAAAGTAAATCAGATAGTTAGAAAAAACCAACTAGATGCAAAATAAACAATATTACCCCTAAAGTTATCATAAATGTAGTAACAATCATACCTCTTGTAATCCAAATAAATACTTTAGCTTTATTATCTGGGTCCTTCATATATTGGTCTATTGGGTTTCTTTTCATTTTTACACCTTATTCTAAAAATTTCTAGTAAAAAATTTTTTTACAGTAACTTGATAACAAAAACTATTTTTGAAAATAACAAAATAATAAATCTTTAAATTAAAAAAATAATAAAAAATAGAAGAAAATGAAAAGTTTAGAGAAAAATTTAAGCTTCTGCATTAGAAGCAGCTTCAGCTTCAGCAGCTGCCTTTTTTTCATTCTTCTCAATTGTTGATCTAATCATTTTCAATCTAACGAAGTTTTCCCTTTCCATTTCTTGGAGTCTCATATCAATATACTTTTCAGTATTTTGGAATCTTGGAATCATAATGTG
>Ga0129306_1001369_pt1 | contig 27915 bp, 14 predicted proteins | sample P827metagenome_FD_94438 | JGI IMG/M metagenome (GOLD analysis project Ga0129306, IMG submission 94438) | Capybara group fecal microbial communities from Wisconsin, USA - P827 metagenome | ecosystem: Host-associated > Mammals > Digestive system > Large intestine > Fecal | place: USA: Wisconsin...
CATGGCCTCCTTCTTCACGCGCGAAACCTATAATTATGACGATCGCTACTATGCCACCTACACGTTCCGCTACGACGGCTCGTCGAACTTCGGCCCCAACAACCGCTGGGCCGGCTTCCACTCGGTGGCCGCCAGCTGGCGCTTCAGCAACGAGGAGTTCATCAAGAACCTCGGCTGGCTGTCGAACGGCAAGCTGCGCGTTGGCTGGGGACAGACGGGTAACGCCAACATCGGCGGTTACAGGTGGGGCGTCGCACTCGGCGTCATGCCCTCGGCGCTCGGTCAGTCGTACCGACCCACCGGACTGCCCAACGAGTCCATCAAGTGGGAGACGCAGGAGCAGATTGACCTCGGCATCGACCTAGGCTTCTTTGCCGACCGCCTGGCCCTGACGGTGGACTGGTACCGCAAGGAGTCCAAGGACATGCTCATGCTCATGCAGCTGCCTTCCTACCTGGGCACGCAGGGCAACGGCTCGTCGGCCCTCTCAGCCCCCTACGGCAACTATGGCGACATGCTCAACACGGGTCTCGAAATCGAGCTCCGCGCTACGCCTGTCCAGACACGTAACTTCCGCTGGGACAGCGACGTGCAGCTGTCCTTCAACAAGAACACGCTGGTGGCCATGCAGGGCACCACGTCGGCAGCCATCAACGGCTATGGCCAGTGGGACGACGTGGTCGCCGTGTCGTCCGTCGGACGCCCCATGTATGACTTCTACGGATATGAGGTGGAAGGCGTCTATAAGGACTTTGAGGACATCCTCAACTCGCCCGTCAACACCCTCTACAGCCTGTCGTGCATACAGAACGACGACGGTTCCTTCTCGCACGTGACCGACCCCACCCGCTACAGCAAGAGCAACACCGTGTGGCCCGGCGACCTGAAGTTCAAGGACGTGAACAACGACGGAAAGATTGACGCCAGCGACAAGACTGCCATCGGCTCGCCCCTCCCCAAGATGACCTTCGGCTGGACCAATACGTTCAACTACCGCCACTTCGACCTCAGCATCTTCCTTGCCGGCTCCTACGGCAACAAGGTGATGAACTACACGTCCCTCGCCCTGACCTCCATGGAGAGTACATGGACCAACCAGATACAGGAACGCATTGCCGACCGTGCCCAGCTGGCTGCCATCGACCCCGACAAGGTGTATGCCGACGGCACTGTCTGGTACAACGACGTCACCAACGTGCGCGTCACCAACCCCGAGACCAAGACACCCCGTGTGGCCATCGGCAACAAGTACAACCAGAACGTCTCCACCCGCTACATTGAGGACGGTTCATACATCCGTCTGAAGAATGTGGCCTTGGGCTACACCTTCCCCCGCGCCACCGTCAGCAAGCTGCGCCTGGAGAACCTGCGCCTCTACTGCAACCTGCAGAACGTGTGGACACTGACCAAATACACCGGCTACGACCCCGAAATCGGTGCATCCACCACCGATGCCAACGGCTACGTGTTCGGCCTCGACAACGGACGCTACCCCTTACCCTTCAGCTGTACGTTCGGCATTAACTTATCATTCTAACCATATAGGAGGACAATCAATATGAAAACAAATAAAACGAAACTGTTCCTTATGGCCGCGGCGCTGGTGCTGGGGCTGACGGCGTGCGAGGACTTCCTCGACCGTCCGACTGAGGACAACTACGTGGCCGGCGGATACTACAAGACCGACGCCGAGTGCATCGCTGCCGTCGATTATCTCTACAACTCGCCCTGGTATGACTTCCAGCGCGGATTCTTCAAGGTGGGCGAGGTGCTGTCAGGCAACTTCTACTGGGGCTCAAGCCCGTACCTCAACTTCTCCCTCAACAGCAACGACCAAGACCTGCGCAACATGTCCTACTCGCTCTGGGCCGTCAACGGACACAGCAACGTGGTGCGCAAATACATCGAGGGTGGCGGCGCATCGCAGGCCGTCAAAAACCAGACCATGGGCGAGTGCCTGCTCTGGAAAGCCATGGCCTACTTCTACCTCGTGCGCACCTTCGGCGACGTGCCCATCGTCCACGACAACGCCGAAATGATTGAGGAAGGCACCTACAACGACCAAAACAAAGTGCTGAAGGCCGACGTCTATGACTACATCGTCATGACGCTCGAGAAAGCCATCGAGCTGCTGCCCGAGAAATGCGCCGAGGGCCGCCTCGACAAGTATTGCGCCAAGGGCCTGCTGGCCAAGGTCTATTTGACCAAGGCCGGCGTGAAGGGCCAGCTCGACGCTGCCGACCTGCAGCAGGCTGCCGCACTGGCCAAGGACGTCATCGACAACAGCGGACGCCAGCTCGAAAAGAACTATGCCGACATCTTCAAGCTCGAGGGCAACAAGTCGCCCGAGAACATGATTGCCTGGCGCTGGGTGGTAAGCGGACAATGGACCTCGCAGAACACCTTCCAGAGCGACCTCGGCATGACCGGCATGGACGAGTACGGCGACGTGTGGGGCGAATGGGGAGGCCCGTCCGTCGACCTGCAGGACGCCTTCGGATTCAACGTCCTCGACGACCCCGCCACACGTCCCGACGTCGATACACGTCGCAAGGCCACCATGATGACTGTGGGCGACGTCATCCCCTACCTCTGGAGGGATAAGGGCGGCTTCGACTACATGCGCTTCGAGTATGACAAGGACTACAACTCGGCCGCCTGGGGCGAGCACCGCTCACCCACGGGCTGCAACGTCGTCAAGCACCTCTATGGCAACAACGCCGACCACGTGACGGTACTCGGCACCTCCGCCGCACGCATGGCCAGCTCGCTCTGCACACCCATCCTGCGCCTGGCCGACGTCTATCTCGTCCTGGCCGAGGCCAAGGTACTGCAGGGACAGGGCACCGACGCCGACGCCCTCAAGGCCTACAACGCCGTGCACCAGCGTGCCATACCCAACGCCGCTGCTGAGACATCCCTCGACTTCGACAAGGTGTGGAAAGAACGCCGCCTCGAACTCGCTTGCGAGGGAGACCGTTGGTACGACTTCGTCCGCCTCGCCTACTATAACCCCACGCGGGCCATCAACGAACTCATGAGCCAGCGCCGCAACTCCTACTGGAACCTCAACCTCACCTTTAAGAACTACTTCACCACGGGCCAGTGGCTGCTGACGAACAAAGACGACGACGGCAATGACCAGAACACCGTCTATGACGACCAGACACCCGTCCCCAACGTCACTGCTGCCAGCTTCACCATCCCCTTCCCGATGGAGGACCTCACCTTCAACCCCCATCTGCTCGAAGACCCCGTCCATGTGGATGTGCGTGCAACCTATTCCTATTAATCACCAACAGACTATATACTACTCATCATGAAAAGAATATCCCAAAGCCTCTTCGCGCTGACGGCCCTTGCCCTGGCGGCATGTGCCTTCACGGCCTGCGAAGACGAACCGGACAAGTATGAAATCAGCGACGGCACACCCGTCGTCCGCTACATCCGTCCCGTGAGCGTCGAGAGCGCCGACTCCATCCTCACCGGTGCCTACATGGACAACAACATCTGTCTCGTGGGCGACAACCTGCGCAGTATCACCAAGATGTTCTTCAACGATCAGGAGGCCAAGCTCGTACCCAGCCTCATCACCGACAACACGCTCATCGTCACCGTGCCCGGACAGATTCCCGGCGAGGTGTTCAACAAGATCTTCATGATCAACAACGTGGGCGACACCATCACCTACGACTTCAAGGTGCTTGTCCCCGGCCCGACCATCAACAACATGAGCAACGAGTGGGCCAAGGCCGGCGAGCAGGCCGTCATCTACGGCAACTACTTCGTCGATGACCCCAACACCCCGCTCACCCTCACCATCGGCGGCAAGACCGTCGCCATTGACGAGTTCGACATCAGCCACCTCACCTTCACCGTTCCTGCCGGACTGGCCGAAGGCCCCGTGGAGGTCACCACCGTCTATGGCAAGCGGAAGGCTAAGTTCAACTACCTCGACAGCCGCGGCATGCTCTTCAACGACTGGGGCACCTTCGACGCCGGCGACAAGTCAACGGGCCTCACCAACCACGGCTGGCACGCCCAGCAGATTGTCAGCGACGACAACTCGCTCGATGGCAGTTACCTGCTCTTAGGCGATTGTGACGTCGAGGACGGCACATGGGCCGACGGCAACCTCTCGTTCGAGTACTGGCCCGGCGACTGGGACGGCACCTTCACGGGCACCAACAGCCGCCTCTCGGACCTCGTCAGCTTTGCTGACTTCGCCAACATGGCCCTGAAGTTCGAGGTCAACATTCCCTCCAGCAACCCCTGGACCAACCTCTCCATGCAATGTATCTTCTCGGGCGACGAGCAGGTGACGCTGCCCACGGCCAACAACACCTTCTTCAACGGCACCGACTACCCCCGCGCCCTCTGGACGCCGTGGCGCACCACCGGCAGCTACGACACCGGCGGCAAGTGGACCACCGTCACCATCCCCATTGCCAACTTCAAGTACAAGAACGACGGCACACCCGCCTCGGTACCCCTTGAGGCTAAGAACTTCAGCGGCCTGACACTCTTCATCTGGAGCGGCGTCACCAGCGGCACTACCTGCCATCCCATCATCCGCATCGACAACATCCGCGCGGTGGCCATTTAAGAATAATGGATAATTGATAATCAACAACTGACAATTGATAGTTATGAATATGAAAAAGATTCGTAAGATATCCGTTTGGGCCATGGCTGCGCTGACTCTCTCCGCAGGGCTGAGCAGCTGTAACCAGGAGGTCCTCGACACCAACCAATATAACAAGGACGGCGTCAGCCTCCTCGCCTTCGGCCCCATGCCCGTCACCCGTGGCGCCACCATGCGCGTCACCGGCACCCGTCTGAACGATGTCCGCGAGGTGCTCTTCCCCCAGGGCAACCAGAAGCTCACCCCCGCCACCACCTTCGTGGCTGCCGACTTCACCGTCGAGAGCGCCGAAGAGATGACCGTCACCATCCCCGACCAGAGCGTGCCGGGTAAGCTGCGCATCGTCACCTCGGCCGGCGACACCCTCACCTCAACATCCGCCATCACCTTCGCCGAGGAGATCAGCGTCACGTCCATCGCCCCCAACCCCGTACACCCGGGCGACATCGTCACCATCAGCGGCGAGTTCGTGTGGAACATCGGCGAGGTGGTCTTCTTCGACCATGTGGCCGTCCCTGCCGAAAGCTTCGTCAAGAACACCCGTAAGGAGATTCAGGTGCGCGTTCCCATGGAGGCCAAGGCCGGCGCCGTAGCCTACAGCGACGGCTCGGAGGGTGCTGAGGCCACAACCATCGCCAACCTCGAGGTGGATGCAGCCAAGGCCACCGGCATCTCCAATGCCACGCCCGAATTCGGCGAGACCGTCACCATCACCGGCGAGAACCTCGACCTCGTCACCACCATCGACTTCCCCGCTGTTGCAGGCGTTGACTTCACGGCAGCTGCCGACGGCAACTCCATCACCGTCGCCGTTCCCGAGAACACCGTTTCTGGTACCGTGACCCTCACCTCCGCCTCCGGCCTCACCACGTCGGTGGCCATCACCATGCCCCTCGCCACGGTCAACACCACCGACCCCGTCAAGGACGTCAAGGCCGGACAGATGATCACCATCACCGGCGACAAGCTTGACCGCATCGTCCGCCTCGTACTGCCCGCCGTTGAGGAGCCTCTCGTGAAGGGTCAGTTCGAGCAGAGCCCTGCCCAGATTCGCTTCAAGGTACCCGAGGGCATGGGCGACGGCAAGGTCATCCTCGTGCAGCACGACAACTACAGCGTCGAGTCCGACAAGATTTCGATGTACAGCGAGGCTCCCGAGACCGTCATCTGGGCTGGCAACTTCGCCATCGGCAACTGGAACGCCGGCATGCAGGAACTGGCATGGGGCGGCTACGACTGGTCCACCGTAAAGGCCGGACAGGTGCTGACCGTTTACCTCACCCCCGACATGTCCGAAGGCTGGTCGCAGATCCGCGTCGGCAACGGCTCATGGGCGGCCCTGCCCGGAACATCCGACGTGAACGAGCTGACGGCCGATGACACTAAGTTCTCCGTCACCCTCACGCAGGCCATGATCGACGAGATGGTGGCCAATGGCGGTCTGGTCATCTGCGGCGCATTCTTCAAGATAACGAAGATTACGCTCTCCATCCTCGAGAACACCATCTGGAGCGGTTCGTTTGCCTTAGGAAGCTGGGCGCAAGGCCTTCAGGAACTCGCCTGGGGCGGCTACGACTGGAGCCAGGTGCCCGTAGGCACAACCATCAAGCTCTACTACGAGGTTGATGCCTCCGTAGGCTACATCAACATCCGCTTCGGCAACGGCTCATGGGCAGCGCTGCCCTCCACGCAGGGCTGGGGCGCCGACGGCAACGCATCGCCCGACCCCTCTGAGACGTCCATCAAGACCGTGATTACTGAGGCTGACAAGGAACAGCTCGTGAACGCCGGCGGCCTTGTCATCTGCGGTGCAGGCATCGTCTGCAAGAAGATTGTACTGCTGTAGCCAATGGTCAATAGTCTATGGTCAATAGTCTATGGTCAATAGCTTTGTACGCCTTTAGGCGTAGCGGCCAAAGGCCGCAAAGAGCAATAGACTATAGACTATAGACCATAGACCATATATCTGATAGTCTGAACCGACGAACGAAGCAAGAGCAGAGGGCAAACTTAATAGTCTATGGTCAATAGTCTATGGTCAATAGCTTTGTACGCCTTTAGGCGTAGCGGCCAAAGGCCGCAAAGAGCAATAGACTATAGGCTATAGACCATAGACCATATATCTGAAAGTCAAAAAGCCATGATCCATGAATGATAAACTAAAAACCCTTTCCCTGTTATCCTGTATGCTGTTTATGGGGCTGACCGCCTGCGAGGAGACACCCGAAGAAGACCCCACGCCTGCCATCTCCATCAGCGTGCGCTCGTGCAGCATCGTCGATGGCGCCGAGTACGCCTGCGCCGAGCTGACAGAGGCAACGATCTCCTACAACAACGTTGTCGCTGTCAGCCCATCGGCCAGCATCACCCTTAACGGCACCAAATGCAGCGCCGCCTCCAGCACCACCACGGCCATGGACGTCGTCATCACCCTGCCCACTCTCGAGGAGGGTCAGGCCTACACCCTCGTCATTCCCGAAGGGGCAGTCGTCAGCAAAACCGATGCCTCCATCCCCGCCCCGGCCTACACCGTGAGCTTCACCACCCGCGCAGCCGCTGTCCCCACCGACAACGACGCCACAGCCCTTGCACGGCGACTCGGCTGGGGATGGAACCTCGGAAACCATTTCGACACCAGCTCCGACGAGGACGGCCGTCACCCCCAGTGGGGCTACTGGGACAATGCCCGCCCCACGCCGTCTCTCTACACCAACCTCCGCCGTGCCGGAGCCAACACCGTCCGCATCGGCGTCACCTGGGGCAACTACCAGACGGATTCGCCCTCATGGACCATCGAGGCCGACTACATGGCCGAGGTGCGCCAGAACGTCGAGTGGGCCGAGGCAGCAGGACTCAACGTCATCCTCAATATGCACCACGACGAATACTGGCTCACCATCAAGGATGCCGCCAACAACAACCTCGTGGACGACGCCATCAAGGAGCGCCTCACAGCCACATGGACTCAGATTGCCGAAGCCTTCAAAGACAAAGGCGACTTCCTCTTCTTCGAGACGTTCAACGAGGTACAGGACGGCGGCTGGGGCTGGGGCGACAACCTCCGCGACGGAGGCCGTCAGTACCAGACCATCAACGAGTGGAACCAGCTCATCGTCGATGTCATCCGTGCCACGGGAGGCGGCAACGCCACACGCTGGATCGGCGTCCCCGCTTACGCCTCCAGCCCCACCTTCGCGGTCGAGGACAGCTTCGTGCTGCCCTCCGATGCCGCAGGACGTGTCATGGTCAGCGTACACTTCTACGACCCCAGTAACTTCACCCTGACGCCCGAGAACGCCAGCGGCAAGTCCGAGTGGGGCCACACCGCCGCACCCGGCACCTTCCAGGCAGGCAGCAACGAAGAACACGTCGTCGAGACCTTCCAGCGCCTGCACAACAGGTTCGTTGCCCACAACATCCCCGTCTATATCGGCGAGTACGGCTGCGTCATGCACACCACCGAGCGCTCGAACCTCTTCCGCAACTACTATCTGGAGTACGTCTGCCGCGCGGCTTACACCTACAACATGCCTGTCATCATCTGGGACAACAACGTCACCGGCGGCGGCAACGAACATCACGGTTACTTCAACCACAACGACGGCTCCTACCACACCGGCATGGAACCCCTCGTGCAGACCATGATCCGTGCCGCCACATCGAACGACCCTGCCTATACCCTCGAATCTGTTTACAACAGCGCCCCGCGATAGTAAACGTGGAACAATGATTCATTAACTGAAGGATGAAAAACAATGTTTTTCATCCTTCAGTTTTTATCGCGCCAGCCTCGTTAAACGCTAGTCATTAGACCCAAATCGGTCGTTAGGATTTATGTCAGATTAGTATTTGTTTCGAGCAGATTGTTCTCATCGATGTCGAAGGCGTAGCGAGCTACGACGAGACAACGATGTGGACAAGATGCCGAAAGAAATGCTGATAGGACATGAATAGACTGAAAAAGAATAATAAGAACAACAGTCGACCTAATGACCGATTTGGGTTAAACGTTAAACGAGAAACTCCCCTCATCTTCCCCACTGGTAACTGCGGGGAGGCACGCTGTAGAGCACACGAATGGCACGCCCGTCGGGAGGAAGTGTGGGGACGACCTTGAGGTCGGGGATGTTCTTTTCAAGCGGCTCGGACGCATCGTCCTTAGCCGGCTTCTCGCGCTTGCCATAGAATACCCTGCTGCACGACGAAAATCCCATCAAGGCCATTAGCGCAGCCATCAGCAAACGAAAAAAATGGCTTTTCTTCATGATTGTATCTCTAAGCTCTTAATCTAAACTAACTATTAACGACGAACTCTTAGCTACGAGCTAAATCGAATCGATTGTAGTGGCAGAACATCTGCTTGCCGTCAGCATCACGCAGGTGCATGCCGCCGCCACGGCAGTAACGGAAAAACTTGCAGTCGGCACATTCGCCCGTACGCATCCACTCTCGGTTACGATAAGGGGCGAAGCGCTGTTCCCAGACGTCCATGAAGTTATCGCGGTAGATGTTGCCCTGATGGTAGTCGGCGCGGATGCTGGCGCAGGCCGAGATGCTGCCGTCAACAAGCACGGAGCCTACGGTGACGCCCGCCTGACAGGTGAAGAAATGGTCGCGCACATCGCCCTCGTAGTTGCCCAGAAAGCCTTCGCAGCCGTAGCTGACGTCGATAATCTTCTCCTTGCGTGTGGTACGGATGAAGTCCATTACCGTGTGGAACTCTTCGGGACTAAGTTGGAGTTCAAGATTGCCTGCGGCACGCCCTGCGGGAAAGACGGTGAACAGGCGCCAGTGCCGCAGCCCGAGGCCCACAAGATAGTCGCGCAGCTCAGTGAGGCGGCTGATGTTGCGCTTGTTGACGCAGGTGACGACATCGAAAAGGAAGTCCTTTTCGGCAATCATCATGCGGATGGCGCTGACGGCATGCTCGAAGCTGTGCTCATTGCCGCGCATCCAGTTATGGTCGTCCTCAAAGCCGTCGAGGCTGACGGTAGCGCTGTGCAACCCGCTGCGCATGAGACGTTGAAATCGTTGTGGCGTCAGTGCCAGCCCGTTGGTGACCATGCCCCAGGGAAAGCCCTTGTCGTAGATGGCACGTCCGCACTCCTCCAGGTCGCTGCGCATCAGCGGCTCGCCCCCGGTGACAATGACGAACACTTTGTGGGGGTCGGTGCGCTGAGCCACCTGGTCCAGCACACGCAGGAAGTCCTCCTTCGGCATGTCGGGCTGCAGAGCCTGCACCTTACAGTCGCTACCGCAATGCTGGCAATGGAGGTTACAGCGCAGCGTACACTCCCAGAAAAGCTGCCGCAAGGGGTGCTGGCGAATGAGGTCGTTCTCCAGCTTGTGGGCGGCCTCCAAGGCAACGCGACGGCGAAGGGAAAGAGACATGGGGAATAGTTGAAAGTTGAAAGTTGAAAGTTGAAGAAGGAAAGAGGATTGAGAAAAAAGAATTTAACGGCCGGGGATGTAGTTACGAGGGGGGACGCCGTACATCAGGCGGATGTCGCCGATGGAATCGTTGCGCTCCAGTTTGCCCTCGTCGGCAAGTTCTTCGGGCTTCGTACAAGAGGAAAAGCCCAGCAGGGCAATCAGCGCCAGCAACAACGTGGCAAGAAGCGGCTTTCTCATCATTCTCCCTGGTTCTCCTTTTTCTTTAGCTTGACATCGACGGTGTATGCGTAGCCTCCCTGGTACCAATGCCCATCGCCCTGATTAAACGCCTCTTTGGGCGCGTCTTTTATCAGCACAGAGTCAGACTCAAAGGCTCCGGCGTTGGCCTTGCCATCGACATCATCGAAATAGACTTTCTGGCCGCCCACGCTGACGGATTCGAGCACACGGCTCTCGTACTTGCCCCTGGCATCGGTGTAAAGCGTGTCGTCGCCGCCATACTCGTGATATCTGCCGAGGTCGTCCACATAGCTCTGTTTCGGCGAAGGCCAGTTGTCAAACTCCCTGTGAACAATCACGCGGATACCTTCGAGAGGGTGGGTAGCTTCGTCCGTGACAGTTCCCTTGACCTTGAAATCCACTGATGGCACCCCGTACTCAGTGCGTGCATCCCAAATACGTTCGCACGAGGCAAAGCCCAGCAGCGCAAGCACAGCGGCGCAGAGGCGCGCAAGGAGGGTTTTCTTTTCTGGTTTCATAACTCTTTTCTTCTGTTCGTGATGTTAGCGGTTGCAAATATATCCTTTTTCTAAACCATAAACGAGAAGAAACAAAAAATACTGCACAATAGGAATCACTTTTTTCTGTTTTTAACAATTCAATTAGACATTTTTACTATACACCGCACTACAAACGTAATACGACTACATTATACTTCACCGAAAAGCGAGGACATAGACAAGGATAATTGTGAGTGAATAAGGTTTTCACAGCTTACATGCAGAAAAGGCCATTTGGGGTTAGTGGTCAATTAAGTTAAGAATTAAGAACCGATGGAACAGCGAGAGCAGATTCAAACTTGTTTGAACTATGCCGAGTCGCGACAGAGGAAAAAAGAAGTTTAATTAAGAGTTAAGAAAAATGGTTCAGAGTTATCGTTAACGTTATCGTTATCGTTAACCCAATTCCTAACCCCTCACCCCTAACCTCTAACCCAATTTTTCTATTGTTTGAGTATATTTATAAACAGCGCCCCTGTTTATATAAACAGCGGCCCTGTTTATATAAACACGGCCCGTGTTTATAAACCGCCTCCTACTCGCGGAAAAAAAACAAGGCTTCGGACTATTTCCCCTACTACATTTTATGTTTTTCCCTACATCCCTACATTTTTTGCCCTTACATTCAGGAATAAAGGCATTTAAGGCATGTAGGGAGCATGATTCCTTACATTTCCCTACATGTTCCCTACATGATTTTGGCCTTTTCTTGCTCTTAGCAAGTTGGATGTAATAGGAGAAAAAAAGCGAATTCGCTTGCTCCGATGATAAAAAAATCGGCGTGCATTCTGGTCGAATGCACGCCGAAATATAGATGTTAGGGCCTTTTTTACTTTTCCTCCATAGTAAAGGAATTAAAAGGATTGAAGCCTGGAGAACGGGTGAAGCCGTTCCCTCCGCCTGTGAAGGGAAGACCGACATTAGCGTCAACGCCACTGATAACGAGGAAATCCAGCCCTGGCTGCAGATCGTAGAGCTCGAAGCGCGGGCTGACGTATGTTTTCTTTTTCGTAGTTTTTACCTCCATCGTGATAAATTGGGATTATGGGTTAACGATAATCTTTTTTCCTTTCCAGATGTAAATGCCGGGCGTGAGGGGCTGGGATGGCAACGGACGGCCGCAGAGGTCATACCATACAGAAGGCTCGTCCGGCGTGTTCCATTCCTCGTTGTCCATTAACGGCTGACGGACGGCCGTCGCGTCGCCGAAGTACATCTCCGTACGCAGTACACGAGCGGCGCTGCTCTCACTACCGACCTTGAAGTAGGCACGGCAGGAGCGCAACTGCGTAGCGGCCTGTCCGTCGGGGTAGAAAAGGCTACCCGTCATTCCAAGGACAAGGACGTTCGGTGTTTCGACGTTGAAATCAATGGGGTTGTAGGTGCCGATGAACTGCACGTGTCCATCACCAGATTCACCGTTGTCGAAGGGGACGGAGACGTTCTTGACGGAAACATTCTCGAAGGTCGGCTCTACGAGGTCGTAGGCAGAGGGGTCGGCATCATAGTCATCAGGCTTTGCCCACTTGATCAGATAGGGTACACCCGCTTCCAGCTTCGTGAGAACGTCGGTGAAGTTGAGCTTGAGCGTCGCGCCTTCCACCGATGCCGATGAGAGGGCATGCGCTTCGGCTCCGTCGAGGACGCTGCCGGCAAGCGTGACGTCGAACGGCAGGCAGAGGGTGTTCCACATGCCGTCCTTATAGAGTGTCCGTCCTCCGAGCGTCACGTTGGATGTCTGTCCGTCCCACGTTTCAAGCACTTCGGTGTTATCGCTCTTCTCAGCCAAGGCAAAGCCGTTCAGCACCACGACATGGGGACTCTTCTTAGAGCCCATCAGGCCGTTGTAGAGGTACGAGAATTTGTCCTGAGGCAGATGGCGGATGCCAGCGTCGGTAGAGACCGCGAAATGGATCTCGTCGCCGGACGTATCGCCATAGACCATCATCGTGGCTATGGTCTTGCTGCCTGTCAGCCTGGCTTTGCCGCGGATGACGCCGTCGGCATCGTAAGCTGCCAGGACGACACCCGTCAGTTCCGAGCCGTTCTCCATCACCTTCGCCACCACAACCATGTTGCCCATATAGGCCCGGAAGTTGACGGCAGGGAAAGGGTCTGTCTGGGCGAAGGCCATTCCTTCGCCCAGCAGAAGCCCTGTCAGGATGATTGAAAACAGTTTTCTTTTCATCTGTTTGTTGTATAGGGACATTTTTTATTTCCTCACCAGTCGCTGCGACACCGTTCCGGCTTTGGAGGTGACAGTGGCGATGTAGATGCCCTTGTCGGTGGGTGCCCCTTCAAGGCGACGTCCACTGAGGTCATACCACACGACCTCGCCCTCCACGGCAGCGAGGCTGTCGATGCCGGTGGTGGTAACGCGGATGACGAACGGATCGCGACGTGAGCCGATGACGGCATCGGTCTTGTAATCGACGGTCTCTTCGGCTTCGCCCTGCAGGGTCTCGGAGAGGGCCACGCGGAAGGTCAGCGTCGCGTCGTCGTCGCCCGGGATGAGGAGGCAGGCCATGCCGTCATCGCCTGTGACGACGGTGGAACGACATTCGTCGCCGGCAAACACGCCGAGCTCGACACCGCTGAGCGGCTCACCCTCCATCTCGACCTTAGCCACCAGCACCATGTTGCTGCTGTAGCGGTGGTAATCGACGGGTGTGAAGACGGTGACATCGTCAGCACGCTTTCCGGCGTCAGCCTTCGCTGACGCCACCATAGCCGCAGAGGACGCGTCGGCGCCGCGGGCAGTCCGTCCGGGAGCCCATGAGGCAAGACTCTTGGCGGGATAGCTGAACGCGACGGCCTTCGAGCTGTTCACCACATATCCCTGACCGGGGATGAGGGTGGCGAGCGAGCCCTCCCAGGCGTATGAGTCGTAGTAAGCCACGCCAGTCTGCGCCTTGACGAAGTCGCCGTCCACGGGGCTCATGCCCGCGAAGGCATCGGTGACGCTGCTCAGCTGCAGGCCGTAGTAGCCTATCCAGTTCCAGCCGGGTTCGAGCGAAACCTTCGTAGCATCGGGATTGACGCGCCGTCCGACGATGCGCAGCGTGCGGTCGGCAGCCATCTGGACGGCATACATCTTCGTATTCGAGAGGCTGTCGTTCTCGGAATAGTTGTCGAACGTCCCCTCGTCGAGTATGTAGAGCGGCTCTTCGATGGTCTGACCCTTCACGGTCATCACGTCGTCAATGATGCCTGAGAGCACGGCGGGGACGCTCATGTCGTCGGTGGTGATGCCCAGCGACAGCCAGTTCCAGCCCTTGCCCAGCTGAATGCTCTGCTCAATCTTATCCTGTGCGGCCAGGTTGACGGGGGTGGCGTAGCTGCCCTTCAGCGCAAACTGCTCGAAGGTGATGCTCTGTGCATTGTCTGCATCGACCAGCGGGTAGATGATGCCGGCCGAGGCATCGTAGGCACGGAAGGTGACCGTCTCGGGCTGGTTGCTGTAGATGTCCATGGTGACGTAGTAGCTGTCGTAGCGCTTGTTGTACACGGGATGTGCCACGCCGCGGCATTCCTCGCCGACGAAGGCGGCCACGATGTCGTCCTCGTCCTCGCTTTCAAGACCGAGAATGTCAAGACGTCCGATAAGGCTCATAGCGAGCTCGAAGTCCTTCGGGTTGACGGTCCACTCGGGTACGTTGCCCGTGACCTTCACATGGAGTGTCAGCGGAGTCTCGATGCCGTTGTCGGCGACGAGGTAGATGGTCTCCTCGTAGTTGCCGACAGCCGTTGATTCGCTGACGCTGAAGGTGACCTTGGTCTCGCTGAGCGGGTTGGTGGTTCCGTATTCTGCACTGGCGGTGAGCCATGAAGGCAGTCCGGCCAGTGTCCACATCTGCTGCTTGCCACCCTTGTTGACGATGGTGGCGGTGACGGAACTGGTGGTGCGTACGGGCTGGGTGACGGCTAGCGCGTCGTCGGCCCAGACGAGTTCGTTACGGTTCACGTAGGCGCTCCAGACGGCGGGGTCGGAATAGTTGCCGTTCACGTCGCCGACTGATTGGACGGTGAAGTGGAGCGTGCAGCCCTCGATGGTAGCAGGATTCTCGTCGATGGTGAAGACGACCTTCTCGTTGCTGGCCACAAAGCTGAAGCTGACGTTCGTCTCTATGGGTTTCTGACGCATGGCGGGAGCCTCGTCGGTGAAGGAGAGCGAAGCGTCTGCAGCGGCCAAGGTAAAGAGTTGTGCCGTGAGGCCGCTGCCGGTGAGGTCGGCAGCACTGCCGACTGCCTGCACCTGATTGCCGGAGTCGAGCGTCTGGGTCTCGAAAGGATAGTAGGCCACGAGGCCATCCTCTTCTCCTGTGAGGCGCACCTTGCGGTTCGCGGTCAGCAGGTCACCGTTGATCGTGGCATTCCACACGCGTACTTCGTCAATCCATCCTGTGAACGGACGGGCAAAGGTGTAGGTAGCGGTCTCGGCGGACTGGGTGATGCGACGTGCGCCGATAATGAGGGCGTTGGTGGTGATACTGCCCACGGCGGATGCGCTAACAGTGAGGCGGCGTACGCCATCGACATAGACAGCGGCGGCGCCCTGACGCAAGACGTTCAGGGCCACATGGTGCCAAGCACCGTCGGTGAGGCCCGCAGCGGAGGTAGCGAGCACCTGTTCGCCACCATCGGCGTCGTTGTAAGCGCCACGGCCCGTAAGCTGCAGCGTGCCATCAGCCTTCACCCATAGGGCGACCTCGCCCATCTGGAACAGCTGGGCATCACTTTGCGAAGCACCCTTCATCCAGAACTCGACGGCATAGTCGTCGTCCACACAGACGGGCAGGGTGGAGGCATCGATGGAGAGGTAGTGCTGTCCGTCGAGGGCGACGGCCTTGTTGGCGTTGTTCAGATACCAGGTAGCATCGGGCATGGACATGTGGCGGTTACGCGAGTAGTCGCGGACCTCACGGCCCTCGCCTTCGTCCATCTTCCAGTAGCCGATCAAGTGACGGGTAGAGGGACTCTTCGTCACGCTACGGCTGGCAAGGGCTGTGGTCAAGTCGCGGGCAACATCCCAAAGCAGCAACTCGTGGATGGCACCTGAGATGTCCTTACCGACAACGAGCGGGCCGTTACCATCGTAGCGGGACACGGCCTGACCGCTGAAGAGCGAAGTCTCGGTGGCATCGGAGGCAACACTGGCACTGAGCAAGGCACCGGTGTCGGCGTTCTGATAGTTCAGGGTGAGGAAAACCCACTTGCCCGTCGGGACGGTAGCAGCGGAGGTGTAGGAAATGCCGGCGACGGTCACGACGAGATGGCCGGTGGCGTCGAGGCCGACGGTGAACTTAAGGGTGCCGCCTCCATGACTGAGGATGATGCCCTCGGAGCCGGCGGTGAGGTTCACCCAGGCATCAAACGAGAAGTCCTTATCGGCGAGGTTGATGCTGGCCTCGGTGGAGGCAGCGGCGGCGGTACCCTGCATGGAAAGCGCCGTCCAGTGGGCTACGGGTGAGCCGTTGAGGACGCCCGTCACCCTGAAGTTCTTTGTCTTGGTGAGTTCTCCATTCAGGATAATCTCGTTGAAGGTGACGCTGAGGTCATCGCCGATGTTCAGCACGCCGTCGGCAGGTTCGGGCTGTCCGAGGGGAGTGGGTTTCTGCATGTCTTTCACCAAGGCAATCTCGTTGCTGTAGCGATAGACCTCTTCGTTCTTTCCATTAGAGCTGGCGGAAACCACGCGGAACAGGTATTCGCCGTCGGAGAACTGGGCCATGGGGAGCGTGTAGGTGACGCTGGAGCCTTCGGGCAGTTCCAGCTGATTGCCGGTAGCTGTGCCGAGGACATACTCCTTGAGCTGCGTCCAGTCGGCAGCTCCCGGCTGTTTGTACTGCAGACGGAAGGCCTTCAGGTTCTTATAGTTGCGGTCGAAGTCCTTAAATGTCAGACGGAGGTCGCTGCCGTTGGTGGTGTTCATCAGCGTCTTGTTCAGTTCAAGCGTCACGGGTGAAGACGAAGCGGCGAAGCTGGCGGAGATGAAGACCTGGGCATTGATATCCGAGGGCTGGGAGACGGACGAGAACTGGAGGCCGATGTCGGTGTACGAGAGGACGTCCTCGCTGCCCTGACGGAGCAGGAGCGTTTTCTTCAGTGTCTGTCCAGCGGGGACATTGATGAGGCGGCTCTCGGTGAGCACCTGACCGTCGATGCTGAGCACGGCACCGTCGGGGTTGGTGGCGTCGATGACGGAGAGTCGGTAGGTGACGTCGCGGTTAGCCTCGCTGGCATTGCCCAAACGGAGAGTGTAGGCGGCAGCCGAGCCGGTGGGGACATCGGTGACGGTGGCGACATCGACGCCGATCTGCGGCATGTCGATCTGGAGCGTAGCCTCCATGATGGTAGTACCGGGCTCGTAGTAGTCAGTAACGACGCGGCCCTCGTAGGGTGCGCTGCTCTGTCCGCCGCGGGTGCGGAAGATGGGGCCGAAGCTGTCGTAGTCATAGACATCGACTGTGAAGGCGTCGCCGGCATCGCCGTCGGCCAGCGTGTACGTGAACACGGTCTTGTCGCCCGTGCTGCCCTCGAAGGCTTCGGTCAGGCCAATGGTGGTCTCGTTGGTTGTATCGAAGAGGACGCCTGATTTATCAAACTCCACACCCCAGGTCAAGCCGAAATTAATGATGGCCTCGCCATGAAGCTTGAACTGGCCACCGTGGGTATCGACGGTCTCTACCGAACTATTAATCTTCGCACCGGCATCAAAGGAGAAGTTCTTGAAGTCCCCGTCGCCCTGCATGCGCTTGTTGAAGGCCTTGACCTTATGTTCTTCGTTTTGCTTGAGGTACGATTTCCAAGCGGCAATCTGGTTATTATGCCAAGCCACCTTGTCCTCAAAGTTCTTGGTGTTCTTGCCATTCTTGATGGCCGACTGGGGTACTACCATCTTATATGACTTTCCCTCGTAGCCCTTGGCGCTTGCCTCGTCGCCCCAGACGCTCTTGTCGTTGTTATTCGAACCATAGCGGGGGTCGCTGGGGGTGAGCAGCGTCAGATAGACGGGGTCGCTCGTGTTGTTGACATAAGCGTTCATCGCTTCCTCGCTATCGACGTGTATCAGCAAGGCGTTGCGGTTCTGTTCGAGCTTGAGGAACAGTTCGTACTTGATGTAGCCCTGTGTATAGTTGAACATGGTGCCAAACGACAGTCCGGTTGAGATGACGGACTTCTCGTTGAGAACGATGTTGCCCTGGTCATCGCGACGGAAGTCGACGCTGCGTGCGGCACCGAAGATGATGTTGGTGGCTGAGCCGATGAAGACGTCGGCATCGGCACCCACATAGTCGGGCGAGTCGCTGGTAGAGATGGTCTTCGTGGCCTCGACAGACCGGCTCCACTTATGTCCGCCTTCATTCTCGACTTTCGCCTTAACGCCAAGCGTCATGTCGTTCTCGGCCTCCATGCTGTTGATGACGGCCACGCCAACGCCCGAGCAAGTGACAGCGGAGACACCAAGCTTGGTGACGGTATTGAGCCCGGTGGTGCTGCTGTAGTGAGCGGTGACCTCATTAGCGAGGTTGGTGATGGTGCCGGAGGTCCACTCGGCATACGAGTTGGACCCTGGGGGGTCGCGCAGGATCATGTCCACCACGTCGGGACCCGAGGTGATGAAGTCGTTGCCTGTAGGCAGGTTGCCCAGCACGATACCCTTCATGCCGTTGCCGCTCCACGGGTAGGTGCGCGAGTCGATGTCGTAGGTGATGGTGATGGTACGCGTATAGGGGGCGGTGACGTTGGGCAGACCGGCTGTCCACGTATAGACACCCCGGCCATCGTCGTCGAGCTTCAGCTGATTGCTCTGCAGCTCAGCCACCTGACCGGCCTTGATCTGCTCGCTGTCAATCTCATACCCTGCCGCAGCCAAGGCGTCGGCCGTGGCCTTGCTCTCGTCGTTGACGATGGGCTGCTGGTCTGATAGCGCGTTCTGGATGGTCACGACCACTCCGGCCAGAGGCACATGGTCGGTGACGGTGGGACGGTCCACATTGGTGTATTCCTCGTAGGCCTCGATATTGAACGTATATCTGTCGTCCATGATGAACACGGCCGCACCCTGGGCGTCGTCTCCCTTACCATATTTATATAAGGGCTTTCCGTCGGTACCAATCTGGTAGATGTCATCGACGGTATAGACCGTGTTGCTGGCTTCTTCCTGGAACTGGTAGCTCATGATGCCGAAGGCGCCGTCGTTCTTCTGGGTCGCCTCGTTGACATGATCGGCCTGGGTGACGATGAAGGTGGGCGTGCTGTGATAGACGTACTTCATCATCGTGTTGTAGGGATAGAGCTCGTCGGTACCGTCGTCGTTGTGGAGCGTGTCGTTGTATTCAATCAGCGGCGAGGTGAGGTCGATGGTGGTGGAGCTGCCCTCGAGCTCGTTGTCGGTCTGCTTGTTCACCAAGGTGATGGTGGCGACGTTGAACTCCAAAGGTGGCAGCATGGCCGAGAACTCGCCCGTGTTGGGGTCGGTCTGGATGAAGATTCTCTTGCAGTCGACCATATTGCCAGCGCCGCGCCATGCTGTGCTCTTGATGCGGTCGGTGGCCGAGGAGACGGGCGTGATGGTGTCGTTAATCTCGTAGCTGAAGGTGGTGCCCTGCTCCACGCGCTTCACGTTCATGCGGTAGTTTGCATTCAGCGGTGTCAGCACCAGTTGGGCTACGCCGATGTTGTTTTCGCTCAGACCGAAGCCCACGGCTTTGTCGCCCTGGATCTTTCCGCCGACCACGCGGCCCGTGAAGTTCACAAGGGTCTCATCGACAAACTCCATGTTCTTCAACTCCTGGTTGAAGGTGTGTTTCGTGCCCACGCCGGCATCGTCGGCGGGATAGCGTCCGCCGTAGGCAAAGACGTGGCCGTTCTTCTTCACGGTAATGAAGTGGTCGCCGATGGGTACGCTGATGGTGAACTCGCCGTTGGCGTCGCTCTGGATGACCTCGCCGTCCTTGGCGCAGATGTTGCCATCGACGTAGAAGTTGACGCCCTCAACGGGATAGTCGGAGCCGGCATAGAACACACGTCCGCTGACGGGGAACGACGAGACGTCCTCGAAGTTGACACTGCTGTGGTTGAGTGTTGTCGAGCTGACGTAGCGCGACTGCTGTGAGGGCGAGAACTCGTGGATGCCCATGGTGGGGATGACGCTGTAGCTGGTACCTTCGCCCAGGAAGGGCACGCCGCGGATCTCGTAGTAGCCGTTGACGTCGGTGTAGGCCATCAGGCTCAGCTGGTCCTCACCCGGGATGAGGTCCGAGGTCACGGCCTTGGCCTGGGCATGGCGTCCGTTGCTAATGCCGTTCTTGCGCGAGAAGTCGTAGGCAATGGTCTGCTTGGTGATGCCCTCGTCCAGCGGGTAGTAGATGGCCAGACCGCCCTCGTTGCCTGCCAGCGGATGGCTGTAGTTGCGCAAGATGTCCTGTTTCGTCAGCGCCTTGGTGAAGAAACGGAACTCGTCGATATTACCGTTGTACGGATGATCGGCGTTCATGCTCTTGTTGTTACCGATGACCATGCAGTTGGCCTTGGCTTTTCCCCAAATGGACGAACGCGTCAGGCTGACGATGGAATCCGTCGCATCGCCCTTCGTCAGATAGGTCTTCAGCTTGCCGTCGCTATTGGTATAGACGATGGAGACGTGGCTCCACTCGCCAGCCGGGATGGTCAGGCCAGCGGCATCCAGGGTGCCCATGCCAGGTAAATTGTAGCTGTAATGGAGGGCCAGCGAATCGACGGTCGCAGACTTCCGTTTCAGCAGAGCGCTCAGCACTCCCTCCACATCAAAGAGCGTGTAGTCGGTGCCCGCCTCTGCCATGGCGTCGCCGTTGGGGTTGATGTACATCTGGATAGAGAAGTCGCCCTTGAACAGTTCAGCCAGAGCTAAGCTGTCGGCAGCATACTTGATGCCGGTGCCGATGCCGCTAAGTAGCAGCGAATGCATGCCGCTGACGAGGCCTCCGTCCACCGACTGCTGCTTCAGGGTCACCTTCGCTCCCTCGACAGCCGTGCCGGTGCCGTAGGCGACGTTACCGCTGATTATGCCCGTCGTCAGGCTGAAGCCGTCGGTCGTCCTCGAGTCGTCCTCATGCCAGACACCTTGGTCCTGGCTGCGGATGATGATCTTGTAGTCGTTGAAACTGCCCGGCAGGGCTGTCACGTCGTCGTAGCTGTAGTTCGTCGCCGAGCCGGTGGTGGTGTAGATGTCCGCCCAATCCCTGTCGCTGCTGCTGCCCAGCGGGCGGCGCTGGATGACGAAGTTGGCCGAGCTGCCCACCAGGCTGATAGTCCACTGCAGCTTCACCAGATTGCTATATGAGCCGCGGGTAGCCGAGAACGACTTGATTTTCGAACCGCCGCTGCGAATCTGCTTGTAGCCGCTCAGTACGTCACTGCCGAAGATGTTCAGCTTTACCTTATAATAATACGTCTTGCTGGACTCAACCGTCTTGTCCACGAAGGTGAGGCTGTCAATCTTGCTGTCGGTGACCTCAATTTCCACTTTACTGTTGTTCTGGTCCTTAAGGTCGAGATAGTCCACGTTATTCTCCGATCGTTGTATGGTGAAACGGTAAATATTGGTTGCGGAGGCGTTTTCCAGACTGGGGAACTTCCACGTGAGTTTCACCTTTCCTGCATCTGACTGACCCTGCGGGATCTCCTCAGCTTCCAGGCTGTCGAAGTGCCATTCAGGCGTAATCTGGTACGTCGTAGATGCCCCCATGTTGAAGGGCAGGGTACTTCCCGTGTATCCGTTCGGGATGAAATAGACCCTCACCGTATAGTCCTTGCCGTAATCGTACTCATTTGGAAGGGCAATCTCAGCGCTTCGGCTGCTCGAGGAGATGCCCGTTTTCTCGTTGCTATAGTCGCCGTACTGCGCCTTGACGGTCCATGTTCCGTTCGTACAGCGGTTCGAGCCGGAGGATCCCGACCAGCTGACCTTCACCTTCTTCGTCCATAGGTTCGAGGTCTCAACTGTAACGTTGTATGGGTACATGAAGCCCGTCACCGCCTTCGAAAACCACTTATAGACATTCATGTTGTAATTGCCGCTATACTCATGCGTCACCACAAAGCTATACTGTACGTTCAGCTTCCGGGGCGATTTGTAGTTGTCACCACTTGCATTGGCAATAGTGAAGTTGTTGCACACCTGATCGACATACGCGTCGGTGCCGCTTTGCGTCTGGTAGTCCTTATAGCTGCTGGGATTGCTATTAAAGGCCGTCGGCAGCGTCGTACCCGTGTCGAAGCCCACTCGGGTGGGGCCGTAAGCCGTGGAAAGACCGCCGCTCACTTTCACCGTGTTGGCATTGGTCATGACAAGCTTTGTGGGTTCGCTCCAGGGGTTGGGGAAGGCGGCTGTCTCCACCTCCTGCTGCTCCACCTGCTCCGAGCCAGGCACACCGTTTTTGGCGTTGATTTTCCACGTACCTTTCACCTTCACCGTGTATTTTGTATCGGCTTGCCAGTTCTTCAAAAAGATGTACATGTGTACACGATAGCGGTCCTCGGCCTCACCCTTTTCTGCTTCGTGACGGGGATCCCAGAAGCGCACCACCGCGTTAGTCTCGTTATACGTACTGCCGGCCCAGCCGTTTTTGTCGCGCCAGTTGTTTGCGCCTGACTGGTTGCCGTTCCAGGTCAGTTCCGAAGGCGAGCAGATGTACTCGCCATTCACATAGACGGCAGCACCCGGGTGGTTACCCTCTGTATTGGCCGTCGTGAAGTAGCCATCACCGCCGTAGGCGTCGAAATAGAGCACATCAACCACGATGTAGGGCTGCTCTAAGGTAGGATTGTGGACGACTGTCATCTTACCTTCGTTGCTGTTGAAGTGAACTCCAGCCCAAAGACTGCTGCTGCCTGCCAGCATGCAGGCGACAAACAGTGGCAGCATCTGCCACCATTGTCTTGACTTTAGTTTTTTTCTGTCCATACGTTAAAAAATTGAGATGAGTGTTTTTTGTTATGTGAATTGTTCTATTGTGATTTAGCTTTCCTTCCGGTTGACGAACGATGCCCCTATCTCTCTAACCAGTGGCGGATGAAGAGGGGCACAAGGTCCATGCGGTGAAAAATGAGCGCGCAGATCACCACCCACAACGTTACCACTACGATGGGAACGTAAAGGATGAGGCAGATGATGACGGCTGTTCGCATATATGTTTCTTTTTTCTGCTACAAATTTAATCGATTTTTTCGTTTTCGGGGTGTGAACAATAGTTGTTTGGTGTGGAAAATACGAAAAATAGGTGTGGAAAATCTTTCTTCCTTTAATTTTTACACACTTTTTTTGGCTATTTTTAAGAAATCATTTACCTTTGCAGGCAAAACGGGGTAATACGTAATTAAAAAAACTCTGTCATCAGTTCCACTATGCGCGAGATGCAATTTTCCGGAATTCTCATGTCCGTCTTTCTGACGCTGACATTGGTTTACATCGTACTTCGCCGGAAGGGCGAGAACGACGTGCTCAACCATTCGGGACTGATGATGGCCTTGGGTACGACGATACTGGCTGCGCAGTTCGCCATTCAATATCACACCGGCTTCCGCCCTATGGGCGAACTGACCAAGTCCGTCATGATCAACCTGCTGCTCTTCATCCCCGCGGTGTTCATCATGAACATGGGCATGCTCAACCTCCAGCGGCAGGGCCGTCTGCGCCATGCTGACTGGATAGTGGGGATGGTGGCGTGGGGCGTCAGCAGCGCCATCCTGCTCAGCGCCAACCCTTCGCAAGGCATGCCGCTGATGGCCGAAACGCCGAGGCTGCGCATGGCTGAGTACATCGTCTCCGTCATCTTCGGTGCCATGCAAATTTACTACACCTATCTGCTGGCACGCGAGGACATTCTCATGAAGCGCGCCCTGGCAAACTACTACGACCGCGACATGAGCACCATGCTGCGCTGGATAGAGCTGAGCATCCTGACCCTGGCGCTGATAGGCGTGGTGTCACCGACCTTCATCTTCAACGAAGGACTCTTTCTCAAGGTGTTCATGTCCATCATGTATCTGGGCATCTACTACATGATCCTCAGCTTCGTCTGCTACAGCGCGAGCAGCGACGCACAGAAGGTGACGGTTGCCGAAGAAGCAGCGTGGGAGACGGACTCTACGCTTCAGGATGATGCCTCCACCAACATGTCGCCCAGCGTCACCCGTCCATCCTCACCCATGACGAGTGCCGGGAAGGAATCGGCCACTCTCCCCTCAAGCGTACGCCAGCGCGTCGAGCACGCCGCGGACGAGTGGCTCGCCAAGGGCGGGCATCTGCAACACGACCTCAATGCTCAGACCGTTGCAAGCGAGCTCGGCATACCCCGTCCCCTGCTCACAGCCTGGCTGAAGGAGGCGGGCTACGAGTCGTTCAGCACATGGCTTGCCACCAAGCGCATCGACGAAGCCAAGCGACAGCTCCTGCTCCACCCCGAATGGAGCAACGAGGTCATCGCCCTCAACTGTGGCTTCAGCGACAGAAGCTACTTCCAGAAGGTCTTCCACAAATACACCAGCCAGACCCCCGCGGGGTACGTGAAATCTCACAGTGCATCGGGGTCGTAGCGCAGACCGTCGAGGGCGTTCCGCCCCTCGGCGTCGGTGATGACGAAGGTGAACATCCACTTCGGCTTTCGGATGCCCTGCGGATGGCGCTGCGGCAGCTCCAGCACCACCTTGTTCCAACCCCTGCGGAGACGGATGGAATAGGGAGGGCGTGCGGTGAAGTTCTCATTCCCCATGTCGGTCTCGTTCGTGACGGCCTTGCCGGCGCCCGTCCAGACGGGTGGCGGCAGCTCCTTGTCGTTCAGCCAGATGCGGCTGCCCATGCGGTCCCAGCGCCCGCTGTCGGGGGCGAGGTCGCGCTCCGAGCGCCCGTAGTTGTGGAACTCGATGAGTGCACCCGCCTCTTGTGCGCGGGGGCTATGGACGTAGGTCCAGGCAAAGGCCGTGTCGCCATTGCCCTGCCAGCCTGTGGGAACGATGGGGTTCCACGTGTGGCTCAGGTAGATGCCGGCGCCCGTCCAGCGATAGGCGGTGTCGGCAGCAGGGTCGGCGATGCGCCAGCGCACGTTCGCCTGACGGACGTAGGGGATGGGCTCGTCGCGAAGGCTATGCGCCTTGTGAAAGAGAAAGCGTCGCTCCCAGTCGGCAAACGCCTCGTACTCGGCGCCCTCGTCGGGCAGCCGGGTGCCGCCCTGCTCGATGTACTGCTCACCGCCTCCGCACCAGGCCCGTTCGGCGCTGGCAAGGACGTTGGCATAGAGGTTGTTCTGCCGGATGATGTCGGCTTCCGTGGGCAGCTTGCGGTCGTTCCACACGGCGGTGATGGTGCCGGCGAGGTCGGCCGAACCTTCTTTATTATAGTAGATGCTGCTCTTCCAGATGCCGACGAGGTCGGCAAAGACGTCGAAGTGATTCACGTAGTTGTAACGGCAGTCGATGGCGGGTATGCCGGGCAGGGCGCGTCCGGCGGTGCTCCACAGCTGCGTCATGTCGCAGAACGTGGGGCTGATGGCTGTGCGGATGGGGTTCCAGGTGACGACGCGCCTGCCACCCGCGTGCACCACGTCAGCCATCTCCTGCAGGAACTCGGCCGTCACAGCCGTCTCGTCGCCCCCGATATGGATGTAGGGCGCTAGCGGGAATGTCTCCATCACCTCGTGGAGGATGACCTTCAGCTCCTCGCGACCCTCGGGCGACATCATCGGGTGACCCATGGCACGCTCGAAGGCGGCGCTGTGGCCCGGCATGTCCACCTCGGGGATGAGGGTGATGCCCTGTTCGGCAGCGAAGGCCTCCAGCTCGCGGCACTCCTGCTGGGTGTAGTACTGTCCGGCGAAGCGCGTCATCGACGTGTCGGCCGTCAGCTGCGGGAAGGCGCGCACCTGCAGGCGCCACGCCTGATTCTCCGTCAGGTGCCAGTGAAACGTGTTGACCTTGAAGCGCGCCAAGAGCGCAATCTCGCGCCGCAGCTCGTCGATGGAGATGAACGAACGCCCCACGTCGTGCATCCATCCGCGCACCTTGAAGGCAGGCCAGTCCGTAATTTCCAGGCACGGTATGCGCCGTCCTCCCGCGCCTTCGCGCAGCTGCTCCAGCGTCTGCAACGCTCTGAGACGCCCCACCGCCGTGACATAGTCCACGACGATGCTGTCCCTCATCACCCTCAACCGGTATGCCTCGTTAGGATAGCCATAGAGCGCATAATCCTTCGCCCCCGCAATGCCGGGGGTCTCGTGGAAACGAAAGACGGATGATGGAAGCCGGATGACGGAAGTTTCATTTCTTAATTTTTCATTCCTAATTTTGAAATATCCTCCCGTCACTCGCATCATCTGCGGACGCGGCAGCAGCACATCCTCATAGCCCCCCTTGCCCGTGCAACTCACACACAGCATCAGCAGGCATGCCAGAAACAGCACCCGTTCGCTGCCATTCAGCTCATTCATCATGGGCAAATCCCAATTGGTTTAACGTTTAACGTTTAATGTTTAACGAACACGTCCTCTGATAACTTCGTTAATGAAAAATGAAGAATGAAGAATAAAATGCTCCGAAAACGAAATTTCCTTTCCTCTGTCGGCATCTCCGCTGGCATAACTATTTATTTTTCATTTTTCATTCTTCATTTTTCATTTTTTATAATCCTGCCGCAAGGTCGTTAAACATTAAACGTTAAACGAAAATAATCAACTATCAATTATCAATTATCAATTGCGCCAACGGGGGGCGCCAATCTCCTTCAAGAGCTGCTCGACGGCTGTGCGGAGCTGGGCATCCTCGCCGCGGACCACGGCGGCAGGGTCGTTGAGGACGTAGAAGTCGGGCTCGAGCTGGGTGTTCTCCAGATAGTAGCCCTGGGCTGTGCGGTAGCCGATGACGGGGATGCCGAAGACGAGGGTGGGGTCCTGGAGGGTTACCCAGTTGACGCTGGTCATGGTGCCGGGGACGGGGGCGCCGACGAGCTTGCCGATGTGCTTGTAGTTGTAGACCCAGGGGGTGCCGTGGGCGTTGCTGTAGTTGCTCTCGCACTGGATCATGATGCTGGGCTTGTTCCAGCGGCGCGAGGGCATATCGCACGACTCGGCGCCGCGCACCACCTGCGTGAGGTATTTCTCACCGCTGAAGAGCACCTCGATGTCCTCGTGCAGGCGTCCGCCGCCGTTGAAACGGGTGTCGATGACGATGCCCTCGCAGCGATTGTACTTCCCGAGGATGTCGCTGTAGATGGTGCGGAAGCTGCCGTCGTCCATGCTCTGGATGTGGACGTAACCGAGGCGTCCGCCGGAGAGGCGCTCGACCTCAGCGGCACGGCCCTGCACCCAGCGCTTGTAAAGCAAGTCGCTCATGGTGCCGGACGTGATGGGCAGCACCGTCATGTCGCCCTTGCCGAGGACGGAGACGAGCGTCTTCTTACGGGCGCTGCCCATGAGGAGGAGGCTGAGGTCCTGCTCGGGGGTGATGGGATGGCCGTCGATGTGGGTGATGACGTCGCCCGCCACCAGGTGGAGGTTGGCATGGTCGAAGGGGCCGTCCTTCACCACCTCAGCCACGCGCAGACCCTCGCCGGTATAGGTGTAGTCGTAGAGCAGACCGAGCGAGGCTGTACCCTCGGTGGAGAGGCCCGGGCGGTACCGACCTCCGGTGTGGGAGACGTTGAGCTCGCCCAGCCACTCGCTGAGCATCTCAGCAAAGTCGTAGTTGTTCGCAATGTGGGGCAGGAAGCGACGGTAGGCAGCGGTGTAGCCGTCCCAGTCGACGCCGTGCATGTCGGCGGTGTAGAAGCGCTGCTGCTCCTCGCGATAGACGTAGTTGAACATATACTCGCGCTCGGCGGCGTGGTCGAGCTTCATCTCGGCGCTATAGGTGATGGGCTTGAAGGAGTCTCCCTCCATTTTCTTCATGCTGCTGCCGAGGAGGAAGATGGTCTTGCCCTCGCCGTCGGTCTGGAAGGAGCCGCTGCCAGCACCCTTGGTGACGAGCTTGGTGTCGCGCTTGCGGACGTCCATCTTCCAGAGGTCCATGCCGCCCTCGAAGGAGGCAAGGTAGTAGAGCGTCTCGCCGTCCTTGGTGAGGATGGCG